>Ga0326727_10001972_pt1 | contig 72931 bp, 61 predicted proteins | sample MB2enrmetagenome_FD_207643 | JGI IMG/M metagenome (GOLD analysis project Ga0326727, IMG submission 207643) | Lab enriched peat soil microbial communities from McLean, Ithaca, NY, United States - MB29MY | ecosystem: Environmental > Terrestrial > Soil > Wetlands > Peat | place: USA: New York... | reverse complement strand
ACATCGCAGCCGCAGAATGCCAGAAAAACCGTCGGATTGGAAGAGGGCAGGTCTTCACCACAGCGGTTTTCAGATTCTCGGATTGTAGGCAAAAGACTTAAGCCATGCTGGCCGGGAAAATGGGCTCTGAAGTGCGAAAGTCGGGCTAAGGTCGGTCTGTCAATAGAACTCAAAATAGACAGACTTGATTGAGGGCCGGCGGATCTTCGCCTGGGCCAATCGAATCAAAACAAGCCACACGGAAAATGTAGAAACTCCAGTGGCAGGCGAAAGCGCCTGCCCCACTGGGCCACCCTACTTGCGGCAGATCGCCGTCAAAAACCTTGCGTCGGGACTTTCGTACTCGCGCACAATCTCCAGGCCGCCCTGATCGCGCACCAGCCAGCGGAACGCCTCCGGGGTGTAGGTGTATTGGAAGTTCAGGCCGATGTGCTCGCCGCGCTGCATGGGAAACTCGCGGCTGGCCACCGTGGCCGACAGGTCGCGCGCGGCGCGGAAGTGGCGCGTGATCAGGTGCAGGCCCTGGTGCCGGTCGTCGCGCCTTTGGGTGAAGCGGATCTCGCCCTCGTCCTCGCCGATCCCCACGCTGTTCAGCAGCGACCACAGGAAGCGGCGCGCGGGGGCGTTGTCGCGCCGCGCCATGGTCTTCTCGGCATCGTGGATTTCGCCGTCGATGATCAGCCGGTCGGCCGGCTTCATGCACTGCGCGATGTAGCGGATCTGGGCCAGCGGATCGAACGACCCCATGGTGTTGCCCGAGAGGATGAACAGCCGCGGAGGCTCGGCGGCGTCGGCGGCGTAGACCAGGTGCACAGGGCTGGAGATGTCGGCCTTGATGCCGACCGTCTCGAAGTCCTCGTCCTCGGCTTCGGCGCAGGCCATCTCAAGCATCGACTGGCTGGCATCCACGGGAAAGTAACTGCACTCGCTGCCGCAGGCCCGCAGCGACCTCATCAACAGGCGGTCGCGCTTGCCGTCGCCGACGCCGAAGCTGATGACCGGGATCTTGGGGCCGAACTGCTGCGCCAGCGACTGGCTCTCGCCGGCCAGTTCCTTCCAGCTCAACCACAACCCGCCGTAGAGCTCGGCGTGCTCCATCAGCGCGGTCCATTCTTCGGCGCTCCGCGGGTGCCAGTAGAAAAACTTCTCGGGCAGGTCGCGAGCCTCGACGGCCTCGGCGAATTCCTGCGTGATGTCGGCTTCGGTAAGTACCACTTCGACTTTCATTCAGAACCCCATGACGTGCATTCCCGCGTCTACGAACAGAATGTTGCCGGTCACGCCGCGCGCCAAATCGCTGGCCAGGAAGACCGCGGCGTCGGCCACTTCGGCGGGGTCGGTATTGCGGCGCAGCGGAGCGCGTTCGGAGTTCTCGAGAATCGACGAGAAGCCCTTGATCCCCCGCGCCGCAGCGGTTTTCACCGGTCCCGCCGATATGGCGTTGACACGCACCTGCCGTTCTCCCAACTCGCTGGCCAGATATCGCACGGATGCCTCGAGAGCCGCCTTGGCCACTCCCATCACATTGTAGTTGGGAATCACGCGCGTGGAGCCCAGGTAGGTCAGCGTGCTCACCGAACCGCCCTCGGTCATCAGCGGCGCGGTGGCGCGGGCGACGGCCACCAGCGAGTAGGCGCTCACTTCGTTGGCCAGGGCGAACCCGGCCCGTCCGGTCTCCAGGAACGGGCGCGTCAGGTCGTCGGGGTTGGCGAACGCCAGGCTGTGGACCACCGCATGCAGTGGCCGGTTCATGGCCCGCAGGCTCTCGGTCAGCGCCGCCAACTCGTCGTCGCGGGTCACGTCGCAGGGCAGCGTGGCGGCCACGTTCAAGCCCTCCGGCAATTTCCCGATGGACTCCTTCTGGCGGTCGCCCAGGTACGTCAGGGCCAGCGTGGCGCCTTCCCGCGAGAATGCCTGGGCGATGGCATAGGCCAGGCTCCAGCGGTTGGCGATACCCAGAATGAGCCCAAATTTTCCCTCCAGCAGTTTGGACATGGATACCTTAGTTTAAACTAGGGCGCATGGCCCTGATTGTGGGAAATAACCTGGGACCCTACCGGATCGGCGATCTCCTGGGTTCCGGCGGCATGGGGGAAGTCTACCGTGCCCGCGACACCCGGCTGGAGCGCGACGTGGCCATCAAGGTGCTGCGCGCGGATCGCCTCGTGGATCCCGACCAGCAACGCCGCTTCGCCCTGGAGGCCCGCGCCGCCAGCGGCCTCAACCATCCCAACATCCTCACCGTCCACGACGTCGGCATGGAGAACGGGATTCCATACATCGTCTCCGAACTGGTGGATGGCGTGTCTCTGAGCGAGCTTATCGCCAAGGGACCCATGCCGCTGAGAAAGGTCCTCGACATCGCCGTTCAGGCGGCCGCGGGACTCGGCGCCGCGCACCAGGCGGGGATCGTCCACCGCGACCTGAAGCCCGCCAACATCATGCTGACGCGCGAGGGCTTCGCCAAGATCCTGGATTTCGGTCTGGCCAAGAACATCGCCAGGAAAGACTCCTTCGATACCGCGTCACAGGGACCGACGCAGCCCGGGTTCATCGTGGGCACGGCCAGTTACATGAGCCCGGAGCAGGTGCGCGGCGGCGATCTCGACCATCGCACCGACCAGTTTTCGCTCGGCCTGGTGATCTACGAGGCCATCGCGGGCAAGCCGGCCTTCCAGCGGTCCAGCGCCATGAGCACCATGGCCGCCATCGTGGAGGAGCCCGCCCGGCCGGTCACCGAGTTCAACCCCGCCGTTCCAGCGCCGCTCGGCTGGTGCCTGGACCGCTGTCTTTCCAAGGATCCCGAGGGCCGCTACCATTCCACCCGCGATCTGCAACGCGAGTTGCAAACCATCCGCGACCACCTGGACGAGTTGTCGTCTTCCGCCCAGCAGCGGGCGCTCGCCGCGGCGCCGGTCCGCAGACTGGGTCCGTGGTGGCCGAAGCTGCTGGCGGTGGCGTCCCTGGCGGTGGGCTGCCTGGCATGGGAGAAGTTCATGGTCCCGGAAACCATGGTGGACCTGCGCTATTACCATATCCAGCCGCTGATCGGCGCCGGCGCGCACGAAGGCGAGCCGGCCTGGTCCGCCGACGGCAGGAGCGTGGCGTACACCGGAGAGGTCAACGGCATCCGCCAGGTGTTCGCGCGCGATCTCAGTTCGCCGATGCCGGCCCAGGTCACCAGTTCGCCGGTGGATTGCGGTACGCCGTTCTGGTCGCCCGACGATACCAGGATCTACTACCTTGCCTCCGCCGGCGGCGTCCCGGGCGTGTGGATGGTGGGCTCCGCCGGCGGATCGCCGGAGTTGGTCCAAGCCAATGCCTCGGCCGCGGCGCTTTCGCCCGACGGCAAGACCCTGGCGTTTCTGCGCTCCGATCCCACCGCCAATCAGCCGCTGGCGCTGTATCTGGCGCCGCGCGGCGGTCTCCCGCGCGCCTGGCCCGCCGCGCCCTTCAAGTCCGGGAAGTACCAGTCCGGTTACCTGCGGTTCTCGCCCGGCGGCAAGACGCTGGGAGCGTGGCTGGCGCGCTGGGACGGCGCTTCCGATTTCTGGTCGCTCCCCTATCCCGACGGCCCGCCGCGCCTGGCCTTTTCGATGGCGCTGGGCGCGTACCCGTTCAGTTGGATGCCCGACGGCCGGCGACTGGTCTTCGGCGCGGTGCTGCCCGGCTCGGTGGGCGCCGACCTGTTCATGGCCGATGCCGCAGACGGCCGCGTCCGCCAGGTTTCCTCGCTCACGCGCGACACCAATCAGCCCGCCGTCTCGCCCGACGGCAAGACCATCGCCTTTCAGGCGGCCGACGCCCATTACCAGGTCGTCTCGGTCGCGCTGGACGGCTCCCCGCCACGCAGCCTGATCTTCACGCTGCACGACGAATTCGACCCCATGTGGGCGCCGCTCGCGGGCGAGCAACTGGTCTTCGTCACCGACCGCACTGGCGTTTCGCAGATCTGGCTGAAGAGCGTTCGCGAGGGCTGGGAACGGCCGCTGGTGACCGAAAAGGACTTCGGCCGGAGCTGGATCGCCGAGTTCCGCGAGCCCAATTTCTCGCCCGACGGCCGGCGCATCGCCTACACCGTGGCGGCCGGCAACGGGCACTCCATCTACGTTTCCGCGGTGGCCGGCGGCAAGCCGCTGCGCCTTTCGCCCGATTCCACCGACGAGCGTTCCCCTACCTGGAGCGGAGACGGCGGATGGATCGCTTTCCTGCGGAACGTCAACGGCCGCTGGACCCTGGTGAAGGCGCGCTCGGGCGGCGGCGACCAGCCGGTCGAGGTGCGCGCCGGCTGCACTCCGACGCATCCCAAGTGGAACCACCACGACAACCGGATCGCGGTAACCACCCCCGAAGGCCTGACCCTGGTTTCCGAAGACGGCAAGGAGTCCAGCCTAGTCAGCTCCGGCCTCTGGCTGGTCTACGGCTGGAGCCTGGACGACAAGATGCTTTACGGCATCAAGCGCCTGGCCGACGGGCGCCGCGTGGTGGCGTCGGTGGACCCGGAGCAGCGCGTGGAAAAGACCGTCGGCGACTTGCAGCTCCCCGCGGCGGCCGAAGTGACCGGCTTCAGCATGGCGGCCGACGGCAAGAGCTTCGCCACCTCGTTCAGCCGTCCGGGCGGCGATATCTGGGTGCTGCGGGGCTTCGAGAAACCCGGCGTGATGGAACGTCTGCCCTGAAATGGACCTCACCACACCCCTCACCAACGTCAAAGGGATCGGCCCGGCGCGCGCCGCCATGCTGCAGGCCAAGGGGCTGGTCACGCTCGAGGACATGCTCGGGTACGTGCCGTTCCGCTATGAGGACCGCAGCAACCTGAAATCCATCGCCCAGCTCGCCCCGGGCGAGATGGCCACGGTGATCTGCGAGATCGCCTCCGTCAAGATGTCGGGATTCAGACGCCGCAGCCTGGGGATGTTCGAAGCGCGCTTCACGGATTCGTCGCGCGCCATCCTCCTGGGCAAGTGGTTCCACGGCGGCTACCTGGCCGACAAGTTCGCGGCGGGCATGCGCGTGGCGCTGTTCGGCAAGGTGGAGTTCGACAGCTTCTCGGGAGAGCTCGGCATGCTGCATCCCGAGTACGAGATCCTCTCCGGCGACGACGACGGCGACGCCGCGCTGCACGTGGGCCGCGTGGTGCCCATCTACGAAGGCGCCGGCAAGCTGACCACGCGGGCGCTGCGAACCCTCACCCATCGCATCCTGGAATCCATCGAGCCGGTTGGCGACAACCTGCCGCCGCACCTGCGCGCCCAGCTCAAACTGCCGGACCGCTGGACGGCCATCCGCGACGCGCATTTTCCGCCGGCCGATTCCGACCTGCGGCTGCTCAACGCCTTCCGCTCGCCGGCCCAGTTCCGCCTGATCTTCGAGGAGTTCTTCTGGCTGGAGTGCGGCGTGGCTCTCAAGCGCTCGAAGGCCCGCACGCTGCCGGGAATCGCGTTTCAAATCGACGCGCGGGTGCGCGAGCGCATCAAGGCCATGCTGCCCTTCAAGCCCACCGGCGCGCAGAAGCGCGTCATCCAGGAAATCGCCGACGACATGAAGCAGCCGCGCCCCATGAACCGCCTGCTGCAGGGCGACGTGGGCTCCGGCAAGACCATCGTGGCCGCCGAAGCCGCGGTCATCGCCATCGAGAACGGCTACCAGGTGGCCGTGCTGGCGCCCACGGAAATTCTGGCCACGCAGCACGGCCTGTACTTCAAGCAGGTTTTTTCCAAGCTGGGATACGTCACGCTGCTGCTCACCGGATCGTTCACCGCGCGCGAGAAGGCGCAGCTCAAAAAGCTCATCGCCGAGGGCCTGGCGCACATCGTCGTCGGCACCCACGCGCTGCTGGAGAAGGACGTGGAATTCCACAAGCTGGGCCTGGCCATCGTCGACGAACAGCACCGCTTCGGCGTCCTGCAGCGGCTTGGCCTGGTGCGAAAGGGCGTCGCCCCCGACGTGCTGGTCATGACGGCCACGCCCATTCCGCGCACGCTGGCCCTGACCCTCTACGGCGACCTGGACACCTCCGTCATCGACGAGCTGCCGCCGGGCCGCAAACCCATCAAGACCATTCACGAAACGGCCGACAAGGTGGAAGACGTGTACAGCCGTCTCAAGCGGCAGATCGACGCCGGCCGCCAGGCCTACGTGGTCTACCCCGTCATCGAGGAATCCGAGAAGCAGGACATGAGGGCGGCGCAGAAGATGTACGAGCACCTTTCGACCGAAGTCTTCCCCACCGTTCCCGTGGGCCTGATGCACGGCCGGCTGAGCACGGACGAAAAGGAGTCGGTGATGCGGCGGTTTAAGGAGGGCGCCATCAAGATCCTGGTCTCGACCACCGTGATCGAGGTCGGCGTGGACGTGCCCAACGCCAGCGTGATGGTGGTGGAGCAGGCCGAGCGCTTCGGCCTGGCGCAGTTGCACCAGCTTCGCGGCCGGGTGGGACGCGGCGCCGCGCAGAGCTACTGTATCCTGGTGACGGAGAAGATTGGCGACGCCGCGCGCGAGCGCATTCGAACCCTGGTGGACTCGACCGATGGTTTCCAGATCGCCGAAATGGACCTGCGCCTGCGCGGACCCGGCGAGTTCTTCGGCACGAAGCAATCCGGACTGCCGGCGCTGCGCATCGCCAACATCCTGCGCGACGGCGAAATCCTGGAAGTGGCGCGGCGCGAGGCGGTGGACTTCATCGCCCGGCCGCCGTCGCCCGAGGACCTGCGCCGCGCGGTGGCCTACATCCGCGATCACTGGCAGCGCCGCTACGGCCTGGTGACGGTGGGCTGATGCGGGTGATCGGCGGGGAGTTCCGTTCGCGGCGGTTGAAGAGCGTATCCGGCGAGGCCACGCGTCCCACGCCGGACCGCCTGCGCGAGACGCTGTTCGATATCCTGGCGCCGCGCATCCGGGGAGCCAGGTTTGCCGACGCTTACGCGGGCACCGGCGCCGTAGGCATCGAAGCGCTCAGCCGCGGGGCGGCGCACGCCTATTTCCTGGAGAAGAACCGCGTGGCGCTGGAGGCGATTCGCGAGAACCTGGCGGCGCTGGGGATCGAAGCTCGCGCCACGGTGGTGACGGGGCCGGTGGCGCTGACCCTGGGCCGGTGGCCCGCGGACATCGTTTTCGTGGACCCGCCCTACGCGCTGGAGCGCGAATACGCCGCCGTGTTCGCAGTCCTCGAAGCCGGCCCGCCGCCGCTCGCCATCGTGCAGCACTCCGTGCATATCGCGCTGCCCGCCGCCCCCGGCCTGCGGTGCACGCGCGAGGTCCGGCAGGGCGACAACGTCCTCGGATTTTACATCCCCGCCTAGCCGCCCGGTTGTCGCTCATACGATACACTGTCTCGTATGCGGATTCTTGTCGTGCTGTGTCTCGCGCCCGCCGCCGTCTTCGCTCAAGGCGGCAAGGCGGAACTTTTCGGTACCGTGCTCGATCCTTCCGGACTGCCGGTCGCGGCCGCCGCGGTCCAGGCCCGCCAGCAGTCCACCGGGACGGAGTTCCCCGCGGTGTCCGGAGACCGCGGCGAGTACCACCTTCTGGGGCTTCCGGCGGGCGAGTACCTGCTCACCGTCCGGCATCCCGGGTTCCGCGTCTACCAGCAGTCCGGCATCGTCCTGCGCCTCGCCGACCAGGTTTCGCTCGACGTCCGCCTGGAACTCGGAAGCGCGGAGGCGCAGGCGGTGGAGGTGACCGAAGCGGCGCCGCTCCTCCAGACCGCCTCGGGGCAGGTGGGCTACGGCGTGGGGCAGACCGCCGTGCTCGCCATGCCGCTCGACGGGCGCAACTTCATCCCCCTGGTCGCGCTGGCGCCGGGAGTGGCGCTGCCGGGCGGCGGATCGCTGCTGCCGCGCATCGACGGCAGCCGGCCGCGCACCAACGAGTACCTCTACGACGGCGTCAGCGTGCTCCAGCCGGAGCCTGGCCAGGTGGCTTTCTATCCGGTGATCGAAGGGATCGCCGAGTTCCGGATCAATATCAACGCCTATTCGGCGGAGTATGGCCGCTCCAACGGCGGCACCGTGATGGTGGCCGGCAAGAGCGGAACCAACGATCTGCATGGGACGCTGTTCGAGTTCCTGCGCAACGAGGATCTCAACGCGCGCAACTACTTCGCGCCCGGAGGCGCGCGGCCGGAGTTCCGGCGCAACCAGTACGGCTTCGCGCTGGGCGGCCCGATCCGCAAGGATCGCACCTTCTTCTTCGCCGACTGGCAGGGCACGCGGCTGCGCACCGGCATCACGCGCATCAGCACGGTTCCCACCGCGGCACAGCGGCAGGGCGTCTTTTCGTCCGCCATTTACGATCCCGCCACTTCGCCGCGCACGCCGTTCGCCGGCAACACCGTTCCCGCCAACCGGTGGGACGCCATCGCGCAGGAGGTGCTGGCGCATTACCCGCCGCCCACGTCGGCGGGCGCGGCCAACAACTACTCGCGCACCGCCGCCGAACCCGACGACCAGGACCAGTTCGATGCGCGCCTCGACCGCAACTTCGGCACGCGGCACCGCGTCTTCGCGCGCTACTCCTTTCTGCGCGACGACGATAACCCGGTGACCCCTCTGCCGGACGGAAGCGGATCGATCGCCTCCGGCGCCATCGGGCACGCCATCACGCGCGGCGACGGGCTGGCGGCGGATTACGACTGGAGTCTCGCAGCCGGCTTGCTCAACACGGCGCGCTTCGGCTATACGCGGCGCGATCTCAACCAGCGGTCTCTCGAGAACGGCGGCATCGCGGTGCCGGGCGTGCCGCCCAACTCTTTCGCCGGCGTTCTGCCCATTTTTACGGTGACCGGCTATCAGCAGATCGGGCCCACATCGAGCGCCAACTCGGACTTCACCACCTCGGTCACCGAATACGCCGATACGTTCTCGATGGTGCGCGGCCGGCATACCTTCAAATTCGGCGTCGACATCCGCCGCGAGGCGCTGGACAACCTCACCCCGCCGAATCCCACCGGCTCGTACAGTTTCACCACCACCGGCACGGACGCTTCCGGCGTCACCGGCAGCGGCAACGCGCTGGCATCGCTGCTGCTGGGCCAGGTGAATTCCTTTTCCATCGACATCATGAGCCAGGTGTCCAAGCAGCGGGCGCACATCGCGGAGTTCTTCGCGGGCGACGAATGGAAGATCTCGAGCCGCCTGGCGGCCACCCTGGGGACGCGCTACACGCTCAACTTTCCGTCCACTGTGGTGGACGATCGCGGCGCGGTTTTCAACCTCAACACGCAGGTGCTGGATTTCCCGCACACCGCCCGCAACCTGGAATGCTGCGACTTCGGCCCGCGCGCGGGCCTGGCCTACCGCCTGAGCGACTCCTGGGTGGTGCGCTCCGGATACGGGATGATGTTCTTCGAGCAGACCGGCATCACCACGCCCTTCACCATGCCTCTGTTCCCCTTCATTCAAACCGTGGGGCAACAGTCGCAGGACAATCTCACGGCGGCCTTCGTGCTGGCCGGCGGGCCTTCGGTCGTGGTGACTTCGCCGAACCCCAATTCGGGTTTGGGACAGGGCGTCTTCGGCGTCGATCGGACGCAGGGGTCCGGCTACTCCCAGCAGTGGAACCTCACCATGCAGCATACGTTCCGGCGGGACTGGAACCTGGAGGCCGGCTACCTGGGCGGGAAGAACACGCGCCTCGGCATACCCGACGCCAACCTCAACCAGTTGCCCGCCTCCGACCTGGCGATGGGCGCGGCGCTGCTGGCCAAGGCGCCCAATCCGTACTACGGACAGCTTCCGGCCTCCTCGTCGCTCGACACCCCCACCATCGCCGGGCAGCAACTGCTGCGCGCCTTCCCGCGGTTCACTTCCGTGGCGCTGTATCGCGACAACGTCGCCAACTCGACCTACCACGCGGCGGAGGCGAAGCTGGAGAAACGCCTGTCAAGCGGCCTGGTCCTGACCTTCGCCTACACGTTTTCGAAGCTGATCGACGATGCGTCGAGCGTCTTCTCTCCCTCGATCTTCATCGGGCCGGTCGCGAGCAGCGGCGCCGCCGACGCGTTCAACCGCCATCTGGAGAAGGACGTGTCCCAGGGCGATATCCCGCGGGTCTTTTCGGCGGGATGGGTGTACCGGATTCCGCGCGTGTGGAAGATGACCGGGTGGCAGATCGCCGGCCTGACGCGCGTGCAGTCGGGGGACACGGTGGTGGTGACGCAGGGAACCAACAATAACTCCAGCCTTGGCTACTACATCCAGCGGCCGAACCGCATAGCCAATCCGAACGTGATGGCGGCACGGAGCGCTACCGAATGGTTCAATACGGCGGCGTTCACCGTGGCGCCGCAGTTCACCATCGGGACCAGTTCGCGGGAGCCTGTGCGCGGTCCGGGATTGCAGGATGCCGACCTGATGCTGTCAAAAACGTTCCGGGTCACCGAAAAAACCAACCTCGAGTTCCGGGCGGAGGTCTTCAATGTGAGCAACACGCCCCCGCTCAACGACCCCAACGGATCGTTTGGCACTTCGGCGTTCGCCACCATCACCAGCGCGGGAAATCCGCGGGACTTCGAGTTCGCCGCGAAGTTCAGGTTCTGACGGTGCTGGAAAGCGGTTTCCGGCTGGCGCCCGGCCGGGCGGCTGGAAATCTAGCTGGGGAGCCGGTACTCGACCGGCGACGAAGCCGTAGGCTGTTGAAACGCCCGCCCCTGGGTGCGGAACTCGTATCGTTCGATGGCCACGGCAGCGCCCTTCTCGTTGCTGCGGACGACACAACCGTAAATCATGAGCTTCATGGCACAGGACTCGTTGAGCAGCACCGGCCAGTTCATGGAGAGTTCAACCGGCATTCCGGTGGTGAGCATATTTTCGGTGGTAAACCATACACCGCCGCTCGAGATGTTGGCCGTCTTGCCCGTGCCTGTCTCGGCGATGCGCTGGCCGTAGAGCATCTTGTAACGCACGTCCTGTTCGACCTGAAAGCGCCGCTTCAAGCGCCTCTCACGCTCGCCGCTGTCGAGGGCTTTCTCCTCCACCTGGCTCTTGATCACACCGCACCGCCTTCCTTTGCTCAAAATGACATTTGGGTACCGGTTTGCACAATACCTCTTTGGTTATGCGGGAGCATTAACCGCAGCGGCATAAGGGGTTATACTGACGCATGCAAGTGGCTTACTTTCAAATAATTAGCGGGGTCGTGGTAGATTAGGACTAGCCCTGCCATGACCTCTTGAAGGGGCCATTTCGGAGGTGCCGGACGAGCCGCCCGAGGCTTTCGAAACGCGGAAAAGAAAAGAAAAAAGTTGAGAGGATCGCGAAATAGATGTGGACATTCGGATCTGAAATTGGTAGCATCGATCCAATACAGACAGCATCCCTGGCGGTGAGTCCCCTCCCACCGCCACTTCTCTGAGTGCAGGAGCCCCGAGTTACCCAGCTCGGGGCTCTTTCCTTTTGGTCCCAACCCGCCGGTGGAGGCTTCCGGAGGCATTTCTGAGAACTTCTCAAAAAAAGTTGCAAAAATATTGTGAAAACACTGGACAAGCAGACCTGAAATTGCTAGTATAGGGACAACACAGACAGCATCCCTGGCGGTGAGTCCCCTCCCACCGCCACTTCTCTGAGTGCAAGGGCCCCGAGATACCCAGCTCGGGGCCATAACTTTTTTAGGGCCACTTTTTTCTCAGTTCCAATATCTCCCCCTGTGTACGGTGGGCAAGTTGTGTCGCTGCAACACGTTCGGCCCCTCGATTCACTCCCGCTGCGTACCCTCAACCTGGCTGCCAACCCGCCCCACGCCGGCAAACCGCGTCCACCGGAATCGGGAAAGCCACTCCCAGACCGCGATTCGATCGGGATCTTAAACCAGCGGACGCCCATGCCCGGCTGCGCCAGGCGGTGTTGAGCGGGCCGTGCCGCCCGACCACCAACGCGAACTGGGGCTCACCGCGCGTGCGCGGGCGCTCACGCTGCCCGACGCGGCGGGCTCCCAAATGCTCGCCGGCCGCCTCGACGCGCGCCGCTTTGCCGGCCTCGTTTACATTCCGCTCCATCCGGAATCGCGGCCCTGTCCGTCGCCGGGCGTGGCCGGTCAGTTGCCGGCAACCGGCTGCGGCCCCGGCTGCCACAGCCAACAGACCTCGCGCTTCGCCGGCGCATCCCAACCATCCACGGGTGCCCGAAGCGTTGCACGGTTGGCCCAGGCGCAGCGGGCGTGGCGCTTTGGCTGCGGCAGCAGCCTGCGACCGTTCTAGAACCAGCGCTGATTATTCTTCAACGAGCCGAACGAGCCAATGTTGGCCAGGGAGAAAGAGAACGCCCACACGCCGTGCGGCTGGCCGACGTTGATGCGGAAGTACTGCATGCTGAATCCGCAGCAGTTGGTGTTGTAGGTAACCTGCGTGGTGTAATCGAGGAGTTCTCCCAACCGGTAGTCGTACACGCCTTGGATGCCGGCGTTCCAGCCGCGGTGCTGCGGATTGCCGAAGCCGGCGCTCACGGAATACTGGTTGACGTAGGGCATCAGGATGGGATTGGAGTGCAGCTCGTCGTCCCTGAGCGATGTATAGTACAGCTTCCAGCGGTAGTCCACCGAGAAACTGCTGTCCACAATGGCGCGCGACAGCGGGTCGTAGTCCGCCTGCCAGTTGATGCCCAGGCCGCCGATGGGATTGGTGCGGATGATCGACACGATGGGCGAGTACGGCCGCGGCCCGACCAGGAAGGCGTAGGCCGTGAGGTCGCTGGTGGCGGCGAAAATGTTGGGCTGCCCGGCGACCAGCGCGCCGCCGAAAGTGGGATCGAAGTAACGCTTCTGCATCAGCGACCAGGTGAAGATCTCCTGCACGCTGCCGTCCTTGCGCTTGGCGTAGATCCGGTTGGTCAGCGAAAGCGTCAGTTCGTTGGTATTCGCCAGCAGGTCGTTCTCATCGAAGCGGATGTAGTGGTTGAAATCGCTGCATCCGGCTCCCTGCAATGTACCGGCGGCTTCGGCCGCCTCCCGGCAGGCGGCGTCGCTTCCAATCCCCGTGACGTATTTATAGCTCACGCGCGGTTCGATGGTGTGCTTGAGCTTCTCGCCGAAAACCGTCTTCCGGTTGTAAACGCGGGCCAGCGAGGGCAGGATCAGATCCAGCGAAAAGTCCCGTGAGCTGCGCACCATGGACGAGGTGACGGCCTGGTAGCGGCCCGGGCCCAGCGCCGTGTTGGGCACCTGGCTTTCGCCGTAGAACGTCTCGTCGAAACCGGCGCTCGGAACCAGGCCGATGGGCCCCAGGTGGAAGGCGGTGGCGACCTGCGGCGAGAAGGAAAGCCGCGGCGTGAACTGGCTGGTTTCGAAGGTGCCCAGGCGAATGGTGTTGGTGCTGTCGAAGAAGGGCTCGCTGCGGTTCAGCAGGCCGGCCGTCGAGTAGAAGGAAAACCAGAGGGGCACGCCGCCAAAGAGCTGGCGGTCGCTGGAGCCGAACTCCGCTTCGGGAAGCTTGTGGATCAGCACGGCGTTGCGCTCGTACGTGGTGCCGCCGTCGGGCTCCGTGGTGGCCACTTCGGCCGTCTGGAAGTTTTCCAGGCGGGAGAGCAGGGTGTCGAAAGTGAACGTGGACCAGTCCTTGCCGATAATCCCGGTGGAGTGGAATTCCGAACCGATGGCTTCCGAGTACGACGGCCCCGACCACTCCTGCCGGAAACGGAACGAGGTGACGTCGTTGACCAGGGCGCTGGCCCGCCAGCCATCGCCCAGATCGCTCCGGCCCAAAGCGTAGATGCTCGCGCCGCTGAATGTTTGGGGCGGATTGTAGCGCGGATCGCCGGCGTGGTCCTGGACGCCGTAGACGATCAGGTCGAAATCGGTGCCGGGGCGCGGGTTGCCGCGGAAATCCACGTGGTGCGCGAAGGCGTCGGTATTGTAATCGGAGAACTCGTAGGTCAGATCGTAGCTGCGTTTGATGGCCCAGAAATAGCCCAGGCCCACCATCACGCCGCGTTGCGTGTGGGGCGCGAGGTGTGGCATCAGCAAGCCGCTGTGGCGCGGCTCTTTCTCCAGCGAGTGATAGAAGTAGGGCGTGTAGAACAGCGGCACCTTGCGCAGGATGAACCAACTGCGATACGCCTTGGCGCGCTCGTGCGGAACAATGTCGAATTTGGGGCCCTTCATGATCCACCACGGCTGGCCGTGTTCCGGTATCTTGCAGTTGGTGACCCAGCCTTTGTAGAGGATGTACCGGCCGCCCAAACGCTCCGCCCACTGGCCTTCGAAGTGATACGGGCTGGTGCCGCTGAGGACGCCCCGCCGCACCACCAGGCGCGGCGCCGTCTCCCCGCGGACGTTGAAGAACGCGCCCTTTTCGGTGGCGCGGTTGTACTCCAGGTGGTCGCACCAGATCTGTTCGTTCTTTTCGAAACCATGGAAGTACACGCTGCCGGTGGCGTTCAACACCTCCGTCTCCTCGTTGTATTCCATGTGGTCGGCGCGGATCAGCATCTTGTAGTCTTCGACTTCAACATGGCCGTCCAGCACCTTGATGGAGTCGCCCTGCGCATTCTTCCGGACATCCTCGGTGATGGCCCACACCAGCCAGTCCTTCGGCTTCAGGGTCAGATGATCGGGCATGGTGGGTGGAGCGGGGATCGCGGCGGCCGCCGGGGACGCCGTTTGAAGAGCCCCGGACGAGGTATTCACCTGAGCTGGCGCCTGGACCGCTAAAGCGAGTGCAGACAACACCGTAAGGATGGAAATGCAGGTATTACTCGAAGATTTTGCGTGACATTCCTCTCCCGTTATGTTATGAAAGTTTAGAGAGATCGGCGGGTGGCACTCCAATATCAAAAAGTAGCACACTTGCCGGGACGCAGGGACCTCCGTGAGTGAGGCGGTTTTAGGGGCGAAATGACCTGCAATTATTGTGGAACGCGCAATTCGGAAGGTGAGGAGCGTTGCCGGCGATGCGGCCGCCGCGCGTCGGGGCCGCCCACGGGAGAATTGCGGGTGGACGGCGCGCTGGCTCCCAAGATGCAGACCGCGTCAGGTTCGCGGGTTCCGGAAGGCTCACGTACCTCCAGCCTGGCTAATGCGGTTCAATCGCCGCTGTTCTACGAACGGCCGGCGCCCAACGTGATTCCCTTCGAAGCTTTCGTGCCGCCCGCGCAGCGCCCGCGGACGGCATCCTCGAGAAGGCGCACCACGCGCAACGGGGCCGGCGGCGCTTCCCGGCCGCCGTCCAAGCCCAAACCGAAAACGCCCATTCTCGATTTGCAGGAGAAACTGGATTTCCTGGCTCCCCTGCCACCCAAGCCCCGCACCCTCCCGACCACCGTGGAAGCGGTGATCTATTGCGAAGCACCGGTGGCCACGCCATCCCATCGCGCCATGGCGGCGGCAGTGGACTGGAGCCTGGTGCTGATCGCCTATGGACTTTTCCTGGCGACCTACCGCCTGGCGGGAGGCGCGCTGGTGATGAACAAGACCGGCCTTCTGCTGCTGGGCGGAGCGTTGCCGCTGATCGCGCTGGTTTACATGCTGTTGTACGCCATCGCCGGATCGGAGACGGCCGGCATGCAGTGGACCCGCCTGACGGTGATCACCTTCGACGGCGAGCGTCCCGAGCGCCGGCACTGGATGCTGCGCTTCCTGGGCTCCTGCCTGAGCCATTTCACGGTGCTGGGCATGCTGTGGATCTTCGCCGACGAGGAGGGTCTCACCTGGCAGGACCACATCTCCGACACCTTCCCGACGCCGCGCGAGTTCAATAACCAGGTATTCCAGAGACGGTAGAAGCCCGCGCCCCGGACTCGGGAGACGGTTTGCTCCGCCCCATTGCCTCCTTCAACTGCCACCACCTACAATCAAGAGAACAATGGCCATCCAATTCGACGAAAGAAACCTGTTTGCAGACATGGTGGGGCGCGCGAACGGCATCGCCAGAGCCGAAATCGAACGATCCACACCGAAGGCGCTCAAGGCCCTTGAATCGTTCCGCAAGCTGAGCGACAGCGGGGCGTACGGATTCGCCCATCTTCCGTTTCAGACCGCGGCGATAGGCGCCATCCGCGAGTTCGCAGCCTCCGTGCGGGGCACTTTCGACACCGTGTGCGTGGTCGGGATCGGCGGCAGCGCGCTGGGCGCGTGGGCGCTCGATTGCGGCATGCGCGGCCCGCACCCCGTGCAGGGCGCGTTCACACCCGGCCATCCGCGGCTGGCGATCCTCGACAACGTGGACCCGGATTTCACCCACGCCGCGCTGGCCTCCATGGACCCGCGCGCCACGCTGGTGCTGGTGGTGGCCAAGAGCGGCGGCACGGCCGAGACCGTGTCCACATTCCTGGCGGTGCGCGACTGGATGGAGCAGGCGCTGGGCGCGGAGTCCGCCGGGCGCATCGTGGCGGTGACCACCGAAGGCAAGGGCGACCTCTTCGCGCTGGCGCGATCGCAGGGCTATCGCACCTTCGGGATCCCGGAGAACGTGGGCGGGCGGTTCAGCGTGCTCTCGGCGGTGGGGCTGCTGCCGGCGGCGCTCATCGGCATCGACATCGCCGAGCTGACGCGCGGCGCGGCCGGGATGACCCGGCTGGCGTGGCGGCCGGACCTGGCCGCGAACGTGGCCCTGCGCGCCGCCTTGTGCCACTGGCTGGTATGGACGCGAAGGGCCAAGCCCATCCAGGTGGCGTTCCCTTACTCCAACCGGCTTTGGGGCGCGGCGTTCTGGTTCCGGCAACTGTGGGCGGAATCGCTGGGCAAGGCCCGCAACCGCAAGGGTAAAGTGGTGCACATCGGCCAGACGCCGGTGGCGGCGCTGGGGACCACCGACCAGCACTCGCAGGTGCAGTTGTATATCGAAGGCCCCAACGACAAGGTCTTCACTTTCTGGGCGGTGAAGCGTTTCGCGAACGAGGGCAAGCTGCCCAAGGCGCGCTTGGGCCTGGCGGCCTTCGACGCGCTGGCGGGCCAGTCGCTCGCCAAGCTGATCGACGCCGAACGGCGCGCCACGGCCGCGGCCATGACGGAATGCGGGCGTCCCAACTGCACCCTGACCCTCGACCGCGTGGATGAATACCACCTGGGCGCGTTTCTGCAGATGCTGGAGTTCCAGACCGCCTTCCTGGGCGAACTGCTGGATATCAATGCCTTCGACCAGGAAGGCGTGGAACTGGGCAAGAAGCTCACCTTCGGCCTGATGGGCCGGAAGGGATTCGAGCTCTATCGCGACCAGTTCGCGGCCTACGAAAAGAAGCGGCTCGTTCCCGGGATTCGCGGGTAGCCGGCCGGATCGCCGCATCGAAAGCGGCTGTCAGCGGCCGAATGAGCGGATCTTCGCCGGAAACCGATTCTCGCCGGCCGTCCACTTGCCTGCCAGGCGCGCCAGACCGTTGCTGCGGGTTCCCGCGACGCCCAAACTCTGCCGCCACTGGCCGGCGACATTCCGGTGTCGCGCCGTCAGCCCAGTTCCAGAATGCGGCGAACGCCGGCCTCGACTGCCGGCAGATCGGAGGGGGCGATCTCGCCCAAGCGCTCGTGCAGGCTCTCTTTGGCGACGGCCCGGATCTGATCTGTCACGGCCACCACCCGCCGCCCTGCGCACTCGAGCGGCACCAGGATCGGCGGGCTTGCCTGGGGAGCGGACGAAAGCGGTACAACCACAACCGTTCGACGGCGTTCGTTCAGAATATTGGTGGAGAGAACCAGGCACGGCCTGGTTCTCCCTATCTCAGACCCCAGCGTGGGGTCCAGCCGGACCCACCAGACCTCACCGCGATGGGGCATCTGTCCATGGCTCCACGATCTGGCTGGAGACGGCGTCGAATTCCCGCTCTATGGTCAGAACGTCTTCACTCCGATTGGCCACGTCGCACGCCATCGCCAGCGCCTCATCCTGGGCACGCAACCGCGCCCGCAGCGCTTCAGCGACATAGCGGGATCTGTCCCGCGCTGCGACGCTTCTGATCAGCTCAGCCGCCAGGGTTTCGGGAAGCGAAAACGTCATCTTTCTGGCTGCCATATCACCATAATACCATAATAGCTTCGCCCTGCCTTGGTGTGGCTTCGGCTACCGAACCCGCTCCAGCAGGGCGCGCAGGCGGACGCCGCGGGCGGGGTTGATCGATTCGACGAAGCCGACGCGGCCTTCGAGGTGGGAGCGGAACAAGGGGTGCGCGTGGCGGTTCTGGCTCTCCAGGCCGTCGCGGATGCAGTTGGTCAGGGTGGCTTTGAGCCGGTCGTAATCCGCGCGCGGGACGTTGACCCGCTGGTTGGCGACCAGGCCCGCCAGTCGCTGCGAGACGCCCTGGCGCATGATGCGTGTCTTGCGGTGGTGGACAGCGAAGCCCTCTTCGCCGAGGATGGCGGCGGCGTGGGCGGCGAACCGCTCGACCGAGCGGTCGAATTCCTCGCCGCCGGAAAATGCCAGATCGTCGGCATAGCGGGTGTACACGGCGCCGGCGGATTGGGCGAGGCCACTCAAGCGGCAATCGATGCGGTAGGCGCAAAGGTTGGCGAGCGCGGGAGACGTGGGCGCGCCCTGCGGCAGATGCGGGCGGGAATAGAGCGCGCGGGCGTCGCGGAGTAGGCGCGGGTCGAGCGGCACGGCGCACAGCGCGGCAGCGCCGTTCCAGGCATCGGGCGGCGCGGCGTTCGAGCAGATGCCGCCGAGCAGATCGGCCACCGCCTCGGGATAGCCCGCGGTACGAAAGAACGCCTGCACGCGCGCGCCGATGATGGAAGGGAAGAAATCCCGCAGGTCCATGCGCAGCACCACGCGCTGGCCGGTGTGCGGGGCGGCGAAGGTCCGTATGGAATGGCCGCGGCGGAAGCCGTGCGCGGCGGGGTGCAGCGGGATCGGGTCGAGGATTTCAGCGAGGATGCGGCGCTGTAGTTGTTTGAGGCGCGGCTTGGGCGCTTCGATCAGGCGGAGGCTGCCGGATCGCTTGAGCAGGACGCGGTAGTGGTAGTGGCGGAGTTGCGGGCTGGCCGATTTGTAGGTGAGCGATTTGAAGTCTGCGAACCAGTCGAGCTCAGCGGGGGTGAGTTCGAGCCAGGCGGCCAGCGCGCCGACGCTCTGGATAGCGGGGATCTCCCAACGGGCGGCGGCGGGAACCGGTTGCATGGGCTGCGGCCCGGTGAGGTAATGCGCCACGGAGATCCGGTGCGAGCACCTCCGCCAGGCCCGGGAAAAGCCGCGGTCGTGGCGGATGAAGTCCATCGCTTGGCGATGGCGGGGACGTGGGCCGGAGGCGAAGGCCTGCACATATCGCTCGGCCAGGGGCCGCAGCCAGCCCCAAGGACGGCCCAGCGCCCGGGTGGCGCATTGGGTGATCTCCTGGGCATCGGCCGGGCAGGAGAGCATCGCTCGGGCCAGGACGGAAATGATCGGATCGCGCGGCATGGGCGGCACTGGCGGAATGCTCCAACGAGTCTGACTCTGCGTGAGCTGCCGTGCGCCCGAAGGCGCACTGAGGCTCACGCGACGAAATGCCAGTTCAACACGATCCCCCGGGGTAACCCCGGAGAGGCGAGACCGAACCGGTTGGTCCAATCCTGCCGGGCTTGGAGCATTCCACCATGGAGGGAATGATAGCAGGGTTCGCCACGGAACATCCCGCCCCCGGCACGCGTATGTTGCTGGTGGAGAGTGACCATGTACTGCACGAAATGCGGGGTTCAACTCAGGGCCGACGACTGTTTCTGCTCGCGCTGCGGCCAGATCACGGGGGTGGGCCGGGTGCAAGTCCCGCCGTGTCCGCTGATGCTGGATAAGGCCAACAAGAAGATCGGCGGGGTGTGCGCCGGCTTTGCACGGTACGCCGACCTGGATGTCGCTCTGATTCGAGTGCTGTGGCTGGTGGTGGCCTTCTCGACGGGACTGGGCTTCCTGGCCTACCTGGTAGCCTGGATCGTCATTCCCAGCGACCACGGGTTGGAGCAGCGCCCGGTGATGGCCGCCATGCCGCAGACGAGCTGAGGCGGCCCTACGGCTCGATCCCCAGCTTGGCGGACACCTTCATCAGCGTCTCGATCAGCCGCCCCACGTGAGCTTCGGTGTGGCCGGCGGTCACGGAGATGCGGAGCAGGTTCTGCGCGGCGGCGGGCCGCAGGACGGGGTTGACGTAGATTCCCTGATCGAGCAACGCCTTGCACAGGCGGCACACATCCAGTTCCTCGCCCACCACCACCGGCACGATGGCGGTTTCGCCGGGCAGCACCGAGAAACCGCGCGCGCGCAGTTCCTCGCGCAGCAGGTTGGCGATGTGCAGCAGGTGCAGGCGGCGCTCCGGTTCCTTGCGCATGATCTGCAGCGCCTTGGCGACGGCGGCCACCGAAGCGGCGGGCAGGCTGGCGGAAAACACGAACGGCCGGGCGGTGTGCTTCAGGTAGTCGATGACGGTGCGCTCGGCGGCCACGAAGCCGCCCACCGAAGCCAGCGATTTGCTGAACGTGCCCATCACGATATCGACGTCGTCCAGCACGCCCAGGTGCTCGGCCGCGCCCGCCCCGGTCGGCCCCAGCACGCCGATGCCGTGCGCTTCGTCCACGTACACGCGCGCGCCGTAGGGCTTGGCCAGCTTCATGGTTCCGCGCAGGTCGGCGATGTCGCCTTCCATGCTGAAGACGCCCTCGGAGACGATGAAAATTTTCTCGTCCGGCGGGCAGTTCTCCAGGCAGCGCTCGAAATGATCCATGTCGTTGTGACGGAAGCGGACGGTGCGCGCCGGCGACCGCAGAGCGCCTTCCACCAGGCTGGCGTGGAGGTTGTGGTCGCAGATCATCACGTCGCCCCGCTCGGTCAGCGCCGAAAGCGTGGCGTAGTTGGCCTGGAAGCCGGTGCCGAAAATGATGGCCGCTTCCTTGTGAACGAAGGCCGCCAGTTCGCTTTCCAGCTTGACATGGATGTCCAGGGTTCCGTTGAGCAGGCGGGAGCCGCTGCATCCGCTGCCGTACTTGCGGATGGCCTGCGCGGCGGCCTCCTTCACTTCCGGGTGGGGGATCAGGTCGAGATAATCGTTCGACCCGAACATCAGCACCTTGCGCTTGCCCATGCGGACTTCGCCCGGCCCGCAACCTTCGCGGTCGCCGAAGACCTCGAAGTACATGTAGAGCCCGGCGGATTGCAGATCACTCGGACGAGTGAAATTCCGGCATTTTTCGAAAATGTCGTTCGATCCGCTGCCCTTCTTCCTGCCGGTGATGTCGCCAGTCGATACGCGCATGGTCCTCAATTCCAATCGTAAATTCGATACGTCTTGTACCGCTTTGCCCCCATCACCCCGAGGGAGCGATTCATTAGTGTATTGTCCTCCAAAATCCAGGACATTTCACAATCTCCGTACCCCAACTTCCGAGCGTTCCGGATGAGCGTGGCGTAAAAGGCCGCCCCCAGACCCGAAGTCCGGTACTCCTCCACGATGCCCAGGACGAGAACGCGCACACTTCGTATCGATCGTTTATAATACAGTATTTTGAGCAGCCCTGTGGGGAACAGACTCCCTCTGGCCGGCTTCATGGCCTGGTTGGCGTCGGGGAGAGCCAGGGCAAAACCCACCACCCGCTCTCCGACTTCCCCGATCAACACCAGTTCGGGCTGCAGGATCATCTTCATCTCCTTGCCCATCAACATGAACTCTTCGCGCGACATGGGGATGAAGCCCCAGTTCTTTTCCCAGGCGGAGTTGTAAACCTCCCAGACCCGCTCCACATCGGCCTGGTAATGCTTCAGGTCGATCTGCCGCACGCGCACGTCGGTGGAGGCCAGCACACGGTCCGCCACCCGGTCGATTTTCCGCGTATCGATGGTCTGGGTGTTGCTCAGGTACGCGTACAAGTCCTTGGACTTCCGCAACCCGGTCTTCTCCATCAGCGCGGGGTAGTAGCTGGGGTTGTACGTCATCATGACCATGGGGTCGGAATCGAACCCGTCGATCAGCATGCCGCACTCGTAATTGGTGGAGGGATTCACCGGGCCGCGCAGGAAATCCGCGCCCTTCGCCTTTACCCAGGCCCGCGCCTGGCTCAGCAGGGCGTGGGCCACTTCGGCGTCGTCGATGCTCTCGTAGAAGCCGAAGAAACCGGCGTTCTCTTCGTGGAACCGGTTGTGCGCCCGGTCCAGAATCGCGGCCACCCGCCCCACCAGTTTCCCATCCTTCCTGGCCAGATAGAGCTGGGTTTCCGCGTTGGCGTAGAACGGGTGGTTCTCGCGATCCAAAAGCTCGCCGACCGCCATTCGCAGCGGAGGAACCCAATGGGCATCGTCGCGGTACAGTTCGTAAGGCAGCTCGATGAACTGCCTGGTGGCCTTCTTGTTCTCGACTGGAACAATTTCGATTCCCAAATCGCTCAATTCCCTTCTTGCAGCCTTCTGCAAACGGATGGCGAGACGCAGATCAGTACCAGCGCCGTGGCTATCCCCGCCAGCACATCGACCGTATAGTGGTATCGAAGATAAACTGTAGCAAAAATGATGGACGGAGTGTAAGCAAAATATAGGAGAAACAACCGCCCCGACACCAGCCGGCTCCCCCACCACGCCAGGATGGTGAGTTCGGTGTGGCCGCTGGGGAAACAGTCGTAATGGGCCGATTCCAGCTTGTCCAGCGTCGACTGCATCCCCCGGAACAGCCACAACCCCTGTAAAGGTACGTGTTCTAAATGTTTTAGGAGGAATCGCGGCCCTCGCGCCGGCACCACCAGGTACCCCACATACGACACCAGGAACCCCAGGGCGATTAAAAATGCAAAATATTGGAACTCTCGATATCGCCGCTTGCGCCAGAGAAAGTACGCCACCAGCAGGACCATCGGCACAAATAGGGTGTACACCCATTGCAGGTATTCGGTCAGCACCGGGCTGTAAATTCGCTCCAGCCAGATGGTGGGATTGGCGTGCCACAGCCGGTAGTCCAGGTCCGCCAGCCAGCGGTCGCTGTCGGTATGCCGGATCGCCGGAACGAATAGCGCCATCTCCTTGTAGCAAAGACCTACGTAGACGATCGGATACCAGTTCCGGAAAACTCGCGAGGTGCGGTTGGGACGCTTGATTTCCCACAGCAGCAGCGCGCTGAGCAAAAAGTGGCCCAGCAGCAGCCAGGGCGCCAGGGCGAGGCGCGTCCACCAGCCCACGATCGCCACGCAGCAGAGGGCGTAGTAGGCCAGGACCACCTTGTCCACCGGCCAAAAACGGGTATCTGAACCGGATCTCAGTATTTCAGCCAACCTGCTTCCTTGTACCAAGCCAGGGTCTCCGCCAGGCCGGCATCCAGGTCCGTGGGGGCCTGGAAGCCCAACTCGGCGGCGGCGCGCCGTGGGTTGCAGGTCCAGTAGCGGCACTCCGCCTCGGCGACTTTCCCGCGAGAAACGATACCAGGTTTCCGGCTGAACCAGGATAGCATTTCCGCTCCGAAACCGACCGCCCGCGCCAATCCCACGGGTACCCGCACCACCCGCGCCCGGCGGCCCATGAGGCGCGCCGCGGCGTTCCCCAGGCCGCTCCAGGTCACGGGGGCGGGATGGGCCAGGTAGTACGTCCTGCCGGCCGCGGCGGGGTGGCGCGCGGCCGCCAGCAGGCCGTCCGCCAGGTCGCGGACAAAGATCGCGCTGAAATAACGCTCCCCGCCGCCGATTTGCAGCACGAATCCCCGCGCCACGGATTTCAGAACCTGAAAGACGTCGGTGTCGCGCGGGCCGTAAACCACCGGCGGCCGCACGATCACCGCGTCCGCCAGCGCCGCCCGCACCGCCGTTTCGGCCTCCAGTTTGGATTTCCCGTAGTGGGAGAACGGGTGGGGCGCGCCATCCTCGTCGAGCGGCGTGCCGTCGGGACTCGGTCCGGCGGCCGCCAGCGAACTGACGTGAACCAGGCGAATTCCCTTCCCCGCCATGGCCTTGGCCAGCGCCGCCGTGGCGCGCGCGTTGCCCGCGTAGTACTCCTCGGGGCGAAGCGCCTTGGTGACGCCCGCCAGGTGAATCACCACGCCGACGCCATCCAGGGCGCGGTCCAACCCGTCACCGGTTTCGAGCGAAGCTTCCACCGTCGAAACGCCGGCCGGCAGGGCGCGGCGCCTGGCGTTGCGGCGCACCAGGCAGCGAAAGGGTTGGCCGGCCGCAGCCAGCCGCTCAAGCAGATGGCTGCCGACGAACCCGGTTCCGCCGGTCACCAGGATGGTCACTGCGGTGTGCTGCGAAACGCCACTTCGCCGAAGTAGCTCTCCGCCGTGGTGCCCGTGTGCTGGGAGTTGATCTGGATGCGGAGCCCCTTGACGGGCGGCGCCGGTCTCCCATAGGCGCGCTGATAATCGGCGGCCACGTTGCGGCTCTCGGCGATCCAACGGTTCATCTCAGCCCCGCCCGACTGGCACACCAGCGAATACACGTGCACCAGCGGAAGGACGGTGGAACTGAGAAATGTGCCCTTGGGCGCGCTCGAATCCCAGATATAGGAAATGATCCGGTGATCGGCGAAGGCCACCAGAACCTGGGCCGCCTGGTCGTCCGCGGAGGCCTTCCGGAAGTCCGCGCCATTGGGCAGTTGAGTGACCTTCCAGCGCCAGACCAGGTAGGGCAGTTGCGCCGGATTCACGTCCACGCCCCGTTCCAGCGCGAAGGAGGCCTTGGCGCTGCGCAGGTGGATACATGGAATGTCGCCGTCCTGGCACACGGAAATATCTGGCCGGCCGTGATTCACCTTGATTTGCCAGTCAAAAGGCAGCTTTCCCCCGTTCAGTCGCTCGGTGTTCAGAACGACCAGAGCTAATGGAGTGGGCCGGGCCTGGAAGGTAAGCACCGCCACGCTGCAATAAAGCAGAAGTCTCTTCAAATAACCTCGCAAAAGATGGCCGAAGCGGCGTTAGCTTCAGTTTATCGCATTTGCGTTACGGCGCGCTACGGCGGCCGCGGCATGGCGCCGATGATGGCGCCGCCGGGAGGTTACAATGGAAAGCGGGGATCTCATGTCCGATAAGCAACAGGCACACGCGTTGATCGACCAGCTCGACCCCAGCCAACTGGCCGCCGCGGTTCATCTGCTCGAAGCCATGGTCAAGTTCGAGAGGGACGGCGACACCCTGAGCCCTGCTGAGCGTCAGGCCGTGGCCGAGGCCGATGAGTGGCTGAAACACAACCATCCGATCCCTCACGAGGAAGTTCTGGCCGAGTTCGGTTTGACGATGAGCGATTGGGAAAGGATGGCCGGGGAGCCTCTGCCGGAAACGCCGCACGGCAATGGCTAAACGCATCGTCTGGACCGCGCAGGCCAAAGCCGATCTTCGCGGCATTGACCAGGCCATCGCCTTGCGGATACTCAAGATAATGGCCCGGTACGTCCTGACCGGCGAGGGGGATACGAAGCAGCTTCGGGATATCCAGCCGCCCCTGATCCGTCTGCGCGTCCAGGATCACCGCGTTTTCTTCCGCGACAAGGGCGACTGCCTGGAAATCTCCCGCGTGCTGCACCGCAGGGAGGCTTACCGGTGAGCGGCTGCGAAGGTGGTCAATCTACACAAGAGGGCAGTACGACCGATCCGTGCATAGCGCAAAAGAATTCCTGAAATTGATGCACAAGCCGACCGCTTCTGGGATCGCCGAGCCCAGCACGTTGCCCATCGAAATTCAGCGGGCCTTGCGGCTGGCATCGTAGGCGCCTCGTCTCCCCCTACTGCACCAGCAGCACCGGCGCCCGCCAGATGGCCCATTTCTGCGCCTCGGGCGAGATCACGTTCACCTGGCAGGTGTAGCGGCCCGGCTTCATGTCCGCCAGCGGCAGGCTGAATTTCAGCGCCACCGCCTTTGATTTCGGGTCCAGCCCTTCGGTCACTTGCAGCGGAGCCGTCTTGAACGCCTCGACACGGCCACGGATGAACGTCACCCAGGCCACCAGCGGCTGCGTGGATTCCGCGGCCGGCTCGTAGGCCTGCAGGTACACGTACATCTCCGAGCCCTTGCTGAACACGTTGGTCACGCTGGGGATCAGTTCCTTGCCGGATTCGATCAACGGGTTGGCGGCATCGATCTTCTTGTCCTTCTGCGCGCTGAAGACCGCCGCGGCGGTGTCCATGCGCTGGCTGCTCAGGATCACCGAGCTGATGGGCAGCCGCGTTTGCTCCAGAGTCAGGTCGGGGATCACCAGTTTCTTGTCGAACGTGCCGATTCTCCCGGTGGTGTTCTCGCGCGCCACCAGCCGCAGCGAGTAAGTTCCCGGCGCCAGCGTGAACCCGGTGGGATACACGATGGGGTGCTTGGCCAGTTGGTTGGCGACGTCTTCCTTCAGCTTGAAGGGAATGTAATCGCGCACGTTCTGCACCGTCTTCCCGGTAGCGTCCTTCACCACGCCGATGAAATCGAAGGTGGTGCTCTCCACGCCGCCCTTCTTGGCCAGTTCCAGTTCGCTGCCCGGGATCTTGGCCACCACCGGAACGAAATAGCGGTCGCGCGCCAGGCGGAAGTAGTAGGCGTCCAGGGCGATGTCCATGTCGGTGACCGGGTCGCCCAGCAGCAGGGCCTCGTCCAGTTGCCGTTCCTTGTCGCTGGCGTTGAACTGCTTGAATTCCTTCCCGGCCCAGTAGCCCACGCGATAGTCGATCTTGGGGATGCGCGCGGCCAGCGCCGGGTCCTTAAACGCGATCTTCACGCGGCGGAAGTGGCCGTCGAGTTTCTCGTTGGTGGTGTAGTAACCCAGGATGTAATAGCTGGAGATGTCCTTCTGCGCCTGCACGATTCCCAACACCAGGTTGCTGTTGTCGATCAGCGTCTTGCCGCCGGTGTCGGTGGCCAGCGTGTAGAGAGTTTCCTGCTGCGCCTGGAAGTTGCCCTGCGCCGCGCGCGCCGAACTGCCGCTGTACATGGCCGCGCCGCCGGGCGAGCCCTTGGTGGCGTCGCCCAACGGCGCCGTCGCCACCAGGCCCCGCGCATCGATCGGATAGAACGACACGTTGCTCCGGATGGCCGCGTTCACGGTGGCCTGCAACTGCGCCTGGTTGTCCTGGCCGCTGCGCTGAATGCCGCTGGAAAAATAGACCAGCGCTTTCTTCTCGTTCAACGACGCCAGCATCTTGACCGCGGTTTCCAGCGCCGAAAGCTGCCGGTCGGTGTTGAAGATGGCGAATTCGGTGTCGTCCTGCGTAAACGAATCGCCGGTGTCCGAGGCCGCGTCGCTGGAGTCCGCCGCGCTGAATCCCTGGCCTTCGCCCACCACCAGGTGTTTGATGTCCTGGAGCAGCAGGTCGCGGTCGTCGGTGAAATCCTCGACGACTTTGATGTCGCTCGAGAACGTCATGATGGCCACCAGGTCGCTGGGGGTGATCTGCGTTTTCACGAACTTGGTGGCGCCGTCGATGGCGCGCACCTGGTCCTGAATGGGCATCGACACCATGTCGAAGAACATCACCAGCAGGCGCTTGTCGCGGTACTTGATGTCGCCCGGCTTCTCCGGAGCGATGGCCGTGGCGGTCACCTTCGGGGCTTCATCCTTCTTCGCCTGGCCGGCGACCGTCTCCGTCTTGGTCTGCGGTTCGTCGCCCAGCACTTCCGCCGGCGTCTCTTCCAGCTTCTGGAATTCGCAGATCTTGACGTCCTGCGGCTTGCCGTCCTCGGTGACGACAAAATCCTTGGCCGTGAGGTTGGTGACGGGCTGGCCGCTCTTGTCCTTGAGAATCACGTCCTCCACCACCAGTTGCGTGTTGGCGGTGAATCGCACGGGAGTCCTGGAGGCGGCTCCGGCCGGCGGTTGCGCGGGCTTGGGCGGCGGCGGAGCCTGCTGCCCGGCGAAAACCATGGCCCAAACTAACAGGCCGGCGGTGATGGATCGTAAGATGGCGCTTCGCATAGTGTTTTAGAACCTGAGCCGCAGGGTTGCGGTGATGACCCGCATGGCGCTGGGGCTCTGCAACAGCCCGAACTGCGCCGTTCCGAACGCGGTGTTGTACTGCGTGAAATTCACGTGGTTGAGGAAGTTCGTGGCATCGAAGCGGAGATCGGCGCTACGCCGCTCGCCGAACCGGAACGTGCGCCCGGCCGAACCGTTCATCGAAAACGTGGCCGGCCCCTGGATGATGTATCTTCCCGCATTCCCATATTGGCCGGTTGGCGGATCGGCGAAAGCCGCCGCGTTCAGAGCGCCACCGGCAAATAGCGGCTGCCCGGTAAGCTCCGGGCGGATCGGACCCGTGATGGCCGTCCCGCCCAGTATCTGGGCCGTGAGACTGGGAGTTTCAAACGGACCGGTCGAGACCGACAGGCTGGTGCTCAGATTCCATCCCTTGACCACCGCGCCCCTCCATCCGTTCAACAAGGCCCCGCCATGCAATCCCTGGCCGGTGTTGTACATCATGGTCATGCTCAGCGTCTGCCGCCGGACGCCCGCCGAGTTGCTGCGCTCGGCATCCACATCCAGCCAGTTCTGTGCGGTGACCGCCGCGCCGCCGGGATTGGCGTCGTCGATGGCGTGCGCCAGCGTGTAACTCAGGTTGGCCATGAAGCCCGCGCGGAACCGGCGCATCAACTGGCCCGAGACCGATTCCAGGGTGCCGTTGCCGCCCGAAGTTACATAGTAGAAATTGCTGGGACAGGCATCGCTCACGCCCGGGATGTAACAGGAGTAAGTGGCGCCCGCGGGCGCCGAGTTGGGGATGAACTGCTGCTGCTGGTGGGTGCCTTTGTCGGCGCTATAAGTCACCGTGGCCACCACCCCGGCCTTCATATCCTGCTGCACCGCGAGCTGCCAGTATTGCAGCGAGCCGAGCTTTAAATTGGGATCGATGGCGTAGTTGCTCAGGGAGTTGTTAATCGAGCGGGGGAAACCGTTGGTCAGCGTGAGCTTCTGGGTCGCGGCCGAATCCTTCAGCGTCTGCGACAGCGGGAACTGTTGCGACATGGAGTTGGCGAAACCGGAGTACACCGAAGTGTTGTAGTAGATGCCGTATCCGCCGCGCACCACCATGGAGTGCTTGGCCCAGGGGCGCCAGGCGAAGCCGACGCGCGGCTGCAACTCGCGCGGTTGGGAGTTCATCAGCGCGTCGCCCAGCCCAACCTGGCTGGCCGCAGTGCAGGGGCCAAGCAGCCCGGTGGTGGTATCGCAGACCGGCGTCGCGGTGGTGAACCCCGGACCCATTACCATGTTCACCAGGCGTCCGTACTTTTCGATGACCGGCTCCTGATAATCCCAGCGAAGCCCGATGTTCAAGCTGAGTTGGCTGGTCATGCGGAAATCGTCGGTGGCGTAGGCGTCGAACCAGGAATTGCGAAAGTACTTATCGGCGTTTCCGTAGGCGATGCTGCTGGTGTCGGGCAGGCCCAGCAGGAAATCGGCGAAGTCGCTGCCGCCGTTGGGGCTCCCGGCGCCGGCTGTCTGAGCCCCGGTAAAGGTAAAAGTGCCGCGGGCGTTGCTCTCCGAGATGGGGTTGCTCTGCTGGCGGTTGAAGTCCCCCCCGAAGGTCAGGTTGTGTTTGCCATGCATCCACATTAGGCTCTCACCCGCCCGCCCGTTCTGGGAGCGGCCAATGGAGGTGCTGCCGTCGCTCAGGCCGGCGATGCTGCTGCCGCCCGCGAAGCTCAGGCTCGGCGGTCCCCAGAAACTGGGCGCCTGGTAGTTGCCGGTGATGCCGAGCTGGCCCGACAGGTTCTCCCGGTTGGCCCAGTAGGGCGTGCTGGTGGAAGTGTTACGGCTGAAGTTATAACTCAGGCTGTTGATCAGCCGCTGCGTGAAATGGTAAGTCCAGGTGATGCTCGCTCTCTCCGCGTTCTGGTGGCTGCCCGAGAACCAGTTAGTGCCGCCCGCTCCGGTGAGCCAGATGGCCGGGTTGGCGCCATCGGCGCGCTGCCAGGAAAACAGACCGTTGAGCTGGTTCTTGGCGTTCAGCGTGCCCCCGAGGCGCGTATTGATGTTGTCCTGGTTGCTGATGGAGGTCAGGGCGGTCTGGTAGTTGTAGCGGCCGGGGCCCGTGAAATTAGGAGTGGGGTAAAACTGCAAAAGCCCGAGGGCCTGCGAGCTGATGCGACCAGCCGGAATCACGTTGCCGGGAAATGGATTGCCCGTGGTGGGATCATAGATGGTGGCCGCGAGCGCCGAGAGGTTTCCACCCATCTCCGCCGTTGTGGGCAGAGTATAAGCGTTAGTGCTGGCGTTGCGGCTGCGGCGCATCGCGTAACTCAGGTTGAAGTTGATGTTGTTGCTCTTGATGAGGTGGGGGATCTTCAGCGGTCCGCCCACGGTCGCGGTCACGCTGCTCTTGGCATAGGCCGGCTTGGCGGTTGCCTGTCCGGTCTGCGACACGTTTTGCGCATCCAGCGCCGAATTGTCCAGCGTGAACGCCAGGCTGGCGTTGTAATGGGACTGCGCGTTCCTGCGGCCGTTGCCGAAGGAGTTCTGCCCGCCGCGCCCTTGTCCGCGCCCGCCGCCTTGTCCGCCACGGCCACCGCCGCCGCCCCGTCCACCACCGAATCCACCGCCGCCGAAACCACCGCCGCCCCGTCCGCCGCCAAACCCGCCGGCGCCGCCCGCTCCGCCGGGACCGCCCATCGCCATCCCGCCGCCCGCGCCGCCGCGCCCGCCGCCCATCATGCCTGGCTGGCCCGACTGGTCGCCGCCCATTCCGCCCGGGCCGCCCATCCCAAACCCGCCGCCAAACATGCCGCCGCGCCCGCCGAACCAGTCGTTGGACTGCGCCATGGCGACGTCGCTGCTCATGCTGCCGTTCATCACCAATGCGTCATTGGCGCTGGCGCCCAGGTCCCCGTTGCCCATATCGGCTGCGCCGTTCTCCGTGCCCGCCCCGAGATCTCCAGTGGCGTTGACGTTCATGCGCTGGTAACCGTTGACGGCCTGGGTGAGCGATGGGCGTCCGCCGTTCTGCTGCCCGCGCCCGCCGCGGCCGTTGCCGGCTTGCCCGTTAGCCGCTGTGGCAGCCGGTTTGGCCGCTTCCGCCGCCGCCGGAGCAGGAGTGGGAACCGCGCCCGCCGCCGCCGTAGCGGCAGCCGGAGCTTTGGTTTCCGCAGTTGCCGGGGCGGTCTGCCCGGCCGGAGCCGGAGCCGCAACCGGGGCTGGAGGCGCAATGGCCGCCGCCACTGCCGCTTTGATCTCCGCCGCCGACAGCAGGTTCATCTCGAACTGGGCGGCAGGGGCGTCCGGTACCACCCCGATCTCCTTGGTGATGGCGCCGAAGCCCAGCATCTCAAGACGGATCGTCCAGACACCATCTTCCAGGTTCGGGAAGAGGTATGCCCCGTTCTCGTCGGTGGTAGTGGTGACCCTCTTATCGCCCATGGTGGCGGTTACGGCGACTCCGGGGAGGGGTACGCCCCCGGATTGAACCGTTCCGCGGTGCTCCGAGGCCATCAGCGCCGTAACGGCCATCGAGACCGCTAATGCGAGCCCTAAAATGTTGAAGATTCGATTGGCAGCCATGTGGGTAACACCTTTTAGGCGCTTGGCGCCTTCCGAATGTTACCGATGCGGGGAATCCCCACCCCCCGGCGGGCGGCCGCGGCGGCGGCGTTTGGGCTGCCCTTGCGCAGCGGAAACGACCGATGAATTCCGGGGCCCGATGTTACGCGGTCCTTAAGAGGCGATCTCCCCGTCCAGATCCCACAGGTCTTCCCAGGTTTGGTTCTCCTTCCAAAGGAAAACCTGCCCCTTGATGAGCCGGCAGTTACGGTCGATGCCCGCGATGGCGCGCATGTCGGCATCGCTGAGCGGCGGCGAAACGACCGCGCGCAGGTTCGAAATGTATTCGTTTCGCCTGACCGATTGAGGTATGGGCGTCTGCCCGCGCTGGACGGCCCACTTCACGCAAACCACCGCCGGATGCACGCCCAGACGGCCGGCGATCTCCACGATCGCGGGATCCTCGATATCCACCGAATCCTCGGGAGTCCGGTCGCGATCCGGGCGCGTTGGCGAGCCGATCGGGCAGAAGCCCACCGCCTGAATCCCATGGGCGCGCAGGAACTCGAAGAACTCGGGTTGCTGGAAGTGCGGGTGCAGTTCCATCTCGTTCACCGCGGGCTGGATGCGCGCGTCGCGCAACAGCAGCCGCAGCTTGGGGATGGTCATGTTGGAGGTGCCGATGTGGCGCACCAGCCCCAGATCCACCAGCTTCTCGAGCTGCCGCCAGGTCTTCATGAAGTTCTCGTGGATATACGGGCGCGCGTCGGGGCTTCTGGATTCCACGCTGCATCCGGGCGGATGGAAATTCGGGAAAGGCCAGTGCACCAGGTAGAGGTCCAGGTAGTCGAGTTGCAGATCGGCCAGCGACTGGCGAAACGCGGGGATCACGTCGGCTTCGGCGTGCTTGTCGTTCCACAGTTTGGAAGTGATCCACAGTTCCTCGCGCGGCACGCCGCCGCGGATGGCGGCGCGCAAGACCGGCCCGATGCCGGCTTCGTTCCCGTAGACCGCGGCGCAATCGATATGGCGGTATCCGGCTTGGATCGCTCCCTCCACCGAGGCGGCGATCTCGGCGGCGGAGAAACGGTCCGACCCGAAAGTGCCCAGACCGATGCCGGGCATGCGGGCGCCGGTGTGGAGCGAGCGCTGCGGCACGGAGCGGGGATCGATGGAATCGTTGCTGGTTGCCATGAAAGTTAACGATACCCTAGCATGAGGCGCGAGCGCCGGTCAAGAATGCGAAACCGTCAAGTTGGCAGGCGCGTGGGACAGGCGCACCAGCCTGTCAACGCGGGGCCGGCGGCGGCGCCAGTTCGTAGGGGATCAGCAGCGGCGGGCGGGCGTCGGGTTCGACCAGCCAGGCCTTGCGGTCCGGATAGTAGCGGCGCAGTTTTTCGTTTTCGGCCGCGCCCAGGTCGGCGGCCCATACCACGCGCGCGGCGTCGGGATCGGCGGCATTGTGGATCCACTCGTGGAACATGTGCAGCGGCCCGTAGCGCACGAAGACCAGTTGCCTGCCGGGAGTTTCGGCCAGCCGCCGGCCGATGGCGATGCGTCCCTCGGGATCGCCGTAGTTTATGAAGTCCGTGCTCGGATTCTCATAGCGCGTCATGGCGAGCAGCATCCGCTCATTCCCGGCCAGGTAGATCCCATACCAGAAAAGGAACTGGAACGCGCACAGGAAAAGAACGATCTGGGCGGCGCCGGCCAGCCGCGGGATGCGCGCCAGCCGGTCGAGCGCGGTCACGCTCACCAGCAGGAACAGGCACGCGGCGGCGGCCACGTACTGCGGATAGAAGTAAGGGTACACGTTGGAGCCGAGCGCCAGCAGTTCGATGGCCAGCGCCACCCACAGAAAGCGCCATTCGCGCAGCGCCAGCAGGAACGCCGGCAGCGCCAGGTACAGCGGCGCGAGAAAAAAGAAGCGGTAGAAGCGGACGCGCTGCCACAGGCGCCCATCAAAGCCGAGCTCCAGGGCTTCCTCGGTCACCGCAACCTGCGCGCGGTACACCAGGTCCTGCTCCCCGGTCAGCGCCCGCTCGGGCGGCGGATTGGGCTCGAAAGTGAATGGGGCGGGGACGCCGTACTGATAACGGCTCACCTGGTATGGCAGCGTGGTGAAGCTGCCCGTCACCTGCCGGTTCTGCGCCAGGATCAACAGCAGCGCGGGCAGAAACGCCAGCGCAGCCAGCGCCGCGGCGCGCCGCGCAGCCCGATGCCGCAGCCAATCCATTCCGATGATCAGGGGCACCGCCAGGGCCACCGCCAGGGCCACGAACAGGGATTCGAAGGGCCGCGACAGCGTTTGTATCCCCATCCCCGCCCCCAGCAGAATGGCGTCGCGCGTCCGCCAGCCCGCCTTGAGCCTGGGAAGCGCGCCAAAAACCAGGCAGCCCGCCGAGGCGGAAACCGCTCCGCCCCAGTAGAGGTTCATCCACGGGTTGAGCGGGCCGAAGGTCGCCACCGCCAGCAGGCCGCCAGTGAGCGCCCAGCCGGGCGTGGTCCACGCGCGCAGCATCCAATACGAGAGCGCGCACAGCGCCGCCGTGGAAATGACGACCCCCGCCCACGGGTGGCCGAACAGGGTCCAGCCCAGCGCCAGAACCAGCCCCTGGCCCATGGGAAAGATGGAGCTGTACTTGGGTTCCTGGAGAACGAAGACCGCTTCGAAGAACTGGTGCAGCGGATGCACCGGGTTGGCCAGCCGGAAGTGGCGAAGCGTGTCGGCCAGCAGCACGTAGCTGAAATCGTCCGCCCCTCCTGGTGTGGGCACGGGAAAACGCCAGAGCAGGGCCAGGCGCAGCGCCACCGGAAGCGAGGCCAGCAGCAGCATCGACCGGACAGGGTGCTCGGCGAATCGCCGGGCGGCTTCCTGGAAGCGGGCGCGGAACAGCACCAGCGCCACGCCGAAACACGCCAGAGCCAGCTCCACGAAATCCGCCGCGCCAAACCCGATGGGATTGTGCAGCGGAAGAAACGACCGGAACCAGTCGAAAAGAAACATGTGGCGGCTCTTCAGGTATTGTGACAAAACGGCGGATGGGCAAGCCAGGCGGTTCAGACGAGGTAGTCGGATATCCGGAAGTAGCCGAAGCCGTCAGATGGGCTGCTCACGCGCGATAGCGGCGGACCTTGATGTGGCTCGCGCGCTGCGACAGCGCCTCGAACTTAGGGAGGATCTTGAGAACCTCGCTCCCGGAAAGAACCCGCGCTTTGGCATCACGCCACCGCGTCAAGTTCCATGGTGGCGAGGATCGTCGGGTTGTCCGAAAAACCGAGCGCGGCCAGATCTTCGCCCTCGAGATGGAGCCCGATAGCTTCGCAGATGTTGAAAGCCAGCTCGTCCAGAGTGGGCGCCTGCCTCACCACAGGCAGGTCGAGGCACTCGGCTACGAACTGGCGGTCGCCCCGGCTGATACGCACCTGAATCGTTCGCTTCATCGGCGTGGTTGCCTCAAATTTCTGTATTGTATGCGCCATGGCGGGAGCGTGGTGCCAATGGCTCCAACGGCTCTCCGCACTTCAGGGCGGCCATCGCAGCGCCTTCAGCCGGTCGGCGGTTGACAAAGCGGTCCCATTTTGGGACCATGACATTGGCGGTGCATGCACGTCGTCAGCCACAAGGCGATTCGGGTTTTCTGCGAGGATCATCCGCACGCCCGCACAGCCATGGACCATTGGTATCGAGTCGCCAAACGGGCGGACTGGGCCAGCTTCGCGGACGTGGGTCAGTCGTTCAATACTGCGGATTTCGTGGCCCCGCACGTCGTCTTCGACATCGGAGGCAACAAGTACAGGCTCGTTGCACAGGTCAACTTTGCGCGGAGGGTACTGTTCATCCGCCGCATCATGACGCACAGGGAATACGTAAAAGGAGCGTGGAAACTATGAGCGCCACACTGACTGTCGATCCGAAAAAATATGCCCGGCTCGCGAATCGAGTCGTCGTCAGGGCCATCGAAACCGAGGCGGAGTACGACCATATGGTCGCCGCCGTGGAACATTTGATGGACAAGGGCGAGGACCGCCTGTCTCCGGAGGAGTCCGCGCTGCTCGAGACCTTGGCGATCCTGATCCAGGCTTACGACGATCGCCACCACCCTCTGCCGCCGCTCGCTCCCAACGAGATGCTGGCCTATCTCATGGATGCGAGCGGACGGACGGCCAGGGACCTGCTGCCGGTGCTCGGTACGCGCGGGCGGGTGTCGGAGGTTCTAAGTGGGAAGCGCTCCATTAGTAAGGAGCAGGCGAAGAAACTGGCGGCGCTGTTCAAGGTCGGGGTCGACCTTTTCATCTAAGTGGGCGGTGGGTGCCGGCAAGGGACGTGAGACAGGCTTAACTACTCCGAAGTTGGAACCACGAGCGCCTGGCCAGGCTGGATTGTCCGCAGTGCCTGGAGAATCGCATCCAGCAATTGCAGCAGATCTTCAAGCTGGTTGGTCCGCGAACGAATCAAGATAACCGAGAGCTTCCGGCCCGCGAGGTCATGGTCGCGGCGGATGCCCTGGTCGACGGTCAACAGGACGTCGTATCCCGCGGCCTCGGCAGCCTGGAGTAACTCGCCATTCTTCTTCCCCTTGAGGCCCGCCCATTGAGCCGTATGGGCGCCGGGAAAGCTGTGCCGGAAATCGAGTGGCAGGCACTCGTCCAGCAGGATCTTCATGCTATCCGGGCCAACAGCGAATCCTTCGCTTCTTCAAGCGCCTGAACTGCCGCGTCACGCGTGACGGTGGGGAACTGCCCCAGAAACTCGCCCAGGGAGTGACCGCCTTCGAGGTAATCGATCAGATTCTTAAACGGAACCCGCGTGCCACGGAAGCAGGGCGTTCCGCTCATGATTTCGGGATCGGCGATAATTGCGGGCTGGTCCATGGCGTTTTCTATTCTAGCAAGCCGGATCGGGGGGCGGGTTCGAGTGTGGCGCGCAGGATTCGCGGACGCGGCGGGTGCGTCTGGTGGCGCCGGTTGTCTTCGACCTACTGCTTCGATGCACTCTTAGGCCAAGACTGCATCCTGGCTGGAAATCGCGCCCGAATTGGACAGCAGCGCGCGTAGAAGGCTCCTTCGTCAAGAACGGACTGGCACCGGAGCGGGAACACCCGGAGCGGACGCTCAGTGGGCAAGAGAATAATAGATTACCAATGCTATCGCTACTACAGCGGCAAGGAGGCCGGCTGCTTCTTTCCGCCACAATCGCCAATCGCGCATGAACGCGCGTATGTTTCGCAAAACGAAATATAGGAACACCAGGCCGACACAGATTCCAACGACTTCTACCGTCATTTGCACCAATGTTAGAGATCGATGGCACAAGTCGTAGACTAAGAACGCTGGTATTCCAACCCCAATAGCCATACCACTAAGGCGCCTCCACAGCTCCCCTTCCGCGATGTGTTCCCTAGCACCCGTGCTGAACTTAGCATTACATTTCCAGCATCTCCCGTCGCGAGCCTCGAAAAGTTGCGCCCCACAGTGAGAGCAGGATAGCTGAACGGCCATGCGTCTTGCCTCGCTTACGCCACCACAATCATAGGCGGCCGGTCGGCACGAGGCTACAGGGCATCCCCCGGCGGCCCCGGCGATGTACCCGATCCAGTTGCGCGGGTTTCGATCAGCCGCTTTGGACGATCTGTCCCGCCCCCAGGGGGACTCGTTCGACTGATTGCTTGCCCGATCACTCCGCAAATCCGTTCCCCCCATTTCTGTTATCCTGAATGTAGGGAAATTCCACATGTGCCTCGCCGTCCCCGGAAAAGTCCTCGAGTCCACCAACATCGGCTTGAATCGGGTTGCGAAAGTCCAGTTCGGCGGCGTCACCCGCACCGTCTACCTCGATCTGCTGCCCGAAGCCGAGGTCGGCGACTATGTGCTGGTCCACGTGGGTTTCGCCATCAGTAAGATCGACGAGGTCGAGGCCCAGCGCACTTACGCCCTGCTCGAGGAACTGGGCAACGTCCTCGATGACGCCCCCGTTCCGCCGGAGAGCGGGGCGTGAAGTACATCGACGAATACCGCGACGCCGCAGTCGCGGGTTCGATTGCCCAGGCTATCCGCGCGCGGGTTACGCGGCCCTGGGTGCTGATGGAAATCTGCGGCGGCCAGACGCACGCCATCATGCGCTACGGGCTGGACGAACTGCTGCCGCCCGAGATCGAGTTGGTGCATGGGCCGGGTTGCCCGGTGTGCGTGGCGCCGCTCGAAATCATCGACAAGGCGCTCGATATCGCGGCCCGGCCGGAAGTCATCTTCGTCTCCTACGGCGACATGCTGCGCGTGCCGGGATCGCGCACCGACCTGTTCCGCGTGAAGGCCGCGGGCGGCGACGTGCGCATCGCCTATTCGCCCATGGACGCCCTGAAGCTGGCGCGCGCCAATCCGACGCGCCAGGTGGTCTTCTTCGCCATCGGCTTCGAAACCACCGCGCCGGCCAATGCCATGGCCCTCTGGCAGGCCAGACAGGAAGGGCTGCGCAATTTCTCCATGCTGGCGGCGCACGTGCTGGTGCCGCCTGCCATGCGCGCCATCCTGGGCTCGCCCGAATGCCGCGTGCAGGGGCTGATCGCGCCGGGGCACGTGTGCGCGGTGATGGGCTGGCGCGAGTATGAAGACCTGGCGCGCCAGTTCCGCCTGCCGGTGGTGATCGGCGGATTCGAGCCCGTCGACCTGCTGGAGGCCATCCGCATGCTGGTGGCGCAGCTTGAAGAAGGCCGCGCGGAAGTGGAAAATCAATACGTGCGCTCGGTGACGCGCGACGGCAACCAGGCGGCGCAACGGATCATGGAACGCGTTTTCGAGGTGACCGATCAGAAGTGGCGCGGCATCGGCCGGATTCCGGCCAGCGGCTGCCGCATCCGCGCGGAACTGGCGGAATTCGACGCGGAGCGGATCTTCGGCACCGGTGGGATCACCGCCGAGGAGCCCAGGGAGTGCATCAGCGCCCTGGTCCTGCAAGGCCTCAAGAAGCCGGCCGATTGCGCCGCGTTCGGGGCGCGCTGCACGCCCGAGTCCCCGCTGGGCGCGCCCATGGTATCGAGCGAGGGAGTATGCGCCGCGTACTATGCCTACCGGCGGCGCGCGCCGGAGGCGTCGGCATGAACCTGCCGGCCTGCCCCGCCCCGATCGCCACGCGCGACAAGGTGCTGCTGGGCCATGGATCGGGCGGCAAGCTCAGCGCCGAATTGCTGCGCGACGTGTTCCTGCCGGTCTTCTCGAACCCCGTGCTGGACCGGCTGGAGGACCAGGCGGCCATCTCGGTGGGCGGCGCGCGCCTGGCGTTCACCACCGATTCCTTCGTGGTGAAGCCGCTCTTCTTCCGCGGCGGCGACATCGGCTCGCTGGCCGTCCACGGCACGGTCAACGACCTCGCGGTCGGCGGCGCGCGGCCGCTCTACCTGAGCGCGGCCTTCATCCTGGAAGAGGGCTTCGCCATGGCGGCGCTGCGGCGAATTGTGGAGTCGATGCGGGATGCGGCGCGCCAGGCGGGAGTCGAGATCGTCACCGGCGACACCAAGGTGGTGGAGCGCTCGAGCGGCGACGGCGTCTACATCACCACCACCGGCATCGGCCTGATGCGCGAGGGGCTCTCGCTCTCGGCCGCCGGCGCGCGGCCGGGCGACGCGGTGATCCTGAGCGGCAGCATCGGCGAGCACGGGATTGCGATTCTCTCCGAGCGCGAGGGACTGGAACTGGAAACCGAGGTGCTCAGCGATTCGGCGGCGCTCCACACGCTGGTGGACGCCATGCTGGAGGCGAGCTTCGACATCCGCGCCATGCGCGATCCGACCCGCGGCGGCCTGGCCAGCACGCTCAACGAGATCGCCGCGCAATCGCGCGTGGGCATCGAGATCGACGAGCGCGCCGTGCGGGTTGGCGACGCGGTGCGCGGCGCCTGCGAGTTGCTGGGCCTGGATCCGCTCTACGTCGCCAACGAAGGCAAACTGGTTGCCGTGGTGGCGCGCCAGGCGGCCGACGCGATTGTGGAGGCCATGCGCCGCCATCCGCTGGGCCGCGACGCCGCGGTCATCGGCACGGTCGCCGCCGCGCACCCCGGAATGGTCACCATGCGCACGGCCTTCGGCACCACGCGCATCGTCGACATGCTGGCGGGCGACCAACTGCCGAGGATCTGCTGACATGCACGAACTGGGCATCGCCAATTCGATCCTGGAGGCGGTCGCAACCGAGATGCGGCCGCACCCCGGGGCGCGCGCCGTCAGGATCGCGGTGACGGTGGGCGCGCTCTCCGGCGTGGACCGCGACTCGCTCGCGTTCTGCTTCGGGGCCATCGTCAAGGGAACGCCCTTCGAAAAGCTGGCGCTGGATGTGCGCGAGGGCGCCTCCGACGAGCTGGATCTGACCTGCCTGGAACTGGAGGAACCGGAGCCATGAGCACGACCAAAGTACCTTTGGAGCGCAAAGTACTTAGCGAGAACGACCGCCTGGCGGCGGAATTGCGCGCCGCGTTCGCCCGCCACGGCGTCCATTGCCTGAACCTGATCAGCTCGCCCGGATCGGGCAAGACCGCGCTGCTCGAGCGCACGCTGGCGGCATTCGACCCGGCCAAACGCGTGGCCGTGCTGACCGGCGACATACAGACCGACGCCGACGCGCGGCGCCTCGCGCGCTTCGGCTTCCCGGTCCGCCAGATCACCACCGCCGGTGCGTGCCACCTGGACGCGCGCATGGTGGCCACGGCGCTGGAAGGCTGGGACCTGGCGAACATCGATCTGCTCTTCATCGAAAACGTCGGCAACCTGGTCTGCCCCACCAGCTACGACCTGGGCGAGGCCGCCAAGGTGGTGTTACTGAGCGTGGCCGAAGGCGAAGAGAAGCCGCTCAAGTATCCGGGCATTTTCTTCAAATCGAAGCTGATGGTGCTGACTAAGATCGACTTACTTCCCTACGTCCCCTTTCGACTTGAGGACGCCATCGCCAACGCCCGCGCCATTCAGCCGGGTATCGAGATCTTACAGGTATCTAACACGACCGGCGAGGGTTTGGATAACTGGATGGAGTGGATCGAACGGCGGGCTTAGCCGGCCGTGTCTGCCAGGGCATATGGAATTTGGAAGTCCGGAATGGAAACTCCGGTTGAGAGCATCATGGCGAGCCGCTTGATTGGCGGGTTGTATCTCTGGAAGAAACCGCGGTTGACCGGGCTGGTTGCCGCATCCGTGGTCTGTCCGCTCGCATTGGGCGTTTTCCACGCCGGCGCGCAAACGGTGGCCACCTCCTCCGGACCCGGGCAGAACGGCGGCAACCTGGAATTCGAGGTGGCTTCCGTTAAGCCCACGGCGGTCGTTGGCGCTCAATTCGCCCAGGGCCTGAGGTCCGGGCAACTCAAGCTTGGCGCCCGGGTATACACAGACAGGGCGGAGTATAGTTACATGTCCCTGCGCCAGCTCATCGCCGAGGCCTATCGGGTAAGGCCTTTCCAGGTGGTCTGCCCGAACTGGCTCCTCACCGAGCGTTTCGACGTGGTCGCCAAGATGCCCGCGGGAGCCCGAAAGGAAGATGCCCCTCTCATGCTGCGATCCCTGTTGGCGGAGCGTTTCAAACTAGCCGTGCATCGCGAATCCAGGGAGGAGGATATCATGGCGCTGGTCGTGGGCAAGGGAGGCCCTAACTTAAAGGAATCGCCTTCCGAAACGCCGGCGGACCCCAGTCATGCGGCCGGGCAGCCGCCGGAAAGCCCCGGTTCGACCACTACAAAGAAGAAGGACAGCAGCCCTTCCGGCAGCTTCATGATGGGGACAGAAGCTATCCGTTTCACAATAGATCAGCCCAGTTCGTCAATTCACATCGAGGCCAGCAGGATGACGATGACCGACCTGGCTCACCTCCTGATGCAGGCCGATCTCGGCAACGGTCGCTCAGTAGTAGACATGACGGGGCTGGAGGGGAGCTATGAGATCGTTTTCGATCTTCCCATGTCCCTGATTGGAGGAATGACGGCCGCCACAGAGGAAAGCGTTTCCGACCCGAACGCCCAGGGGCCCCGTCCTGCCGAAGCCGCCTCGGATCCTGGAAGCGGGCGGATGATGGGATCTCTGAAGAGCCTTGGCCTCGAATTAAGAAAAATGAAAGCGCCGATTGAGCACGTGGTTGTGGATCGTGTCGAGAGGGCGCCCACGGCGAATTGACAGCCGCAAGCGGGACTTTGCGAAGCTCGATGGAATCCGGCTGCCGGGCTCTTGTCAGGCGCCATCCGGACGCCGGATGAAGGACCAGTCGCGCGGCGAACCGCGGGGCGGGCCACCCGAACACATCCATCCGCTACTGCCAGGCACTCGCCGGTAGCGGAATCGTCAACGTGCCCAGATTGCCGCTGTTGAGGTCGCGCACGATGACGCGAAGGGAGCTCGCCTTGGAGTCCAGTTTGAAGCCGTGGGAGAATTGGAGGCCGCTCGCGAGGGCCTTGTCGTAGGTATCCTGCTGCAGGTTCAGCCCGACCGTCTGCGAGAGGGATTCGGACGCGGCGCCGGCGCCATCGCGCGCAAACATCATCACCTGGATCTGCCCGCTCCAACGGCCGCCGGCCGATTGTAAGCCGATGCCCGCCAGCCCGATGTTGAGTTTCAGTTCGTACCCGTCCGGCTCCGTGCCGGAGGACACACCTCCGCTCAGCTCGATGCCGCTCGCGTCCACCGGGCTCAAAAGCGCCACTCGCGATTCGGCTTCCAGGCGGTGAGGATCCCGCTGCGGCGGTTCCGGCTCGAAGTAGCCGGCCCGGGAATGCACCTCCAAGTCCCGTCCGCGAACCTTCACCCGAATGGCATGGAAGGAGCCATCGTTGTGTGAACTCTCAGGGTAGAATCCCAGGGTGTAGGTGATGCGGGAGTCTTCGAGCGCACTCCGGATGGCGCCCATGGTGTCGTTGCTGTTCAGAAACGCCTTTCCGCCCGTGGCTGCCGCCAATGCGCCTAAGGAAGTCTGCAGGCGCATGGTGAGTTCCCGTTTCCAGTCGCCGGACTTCCTTATGTAGTCCTCGGCCGCCCTGTGGGCGCCGGCTGAGGTGGTTGCTTTCGCGGTTACGACACTGGGAATCGCGAACGACGCGTCGAGAGCATACGGCGCGAGGCCGCCCGGATCGACTGGATAGACCGTGACCCCGGCTTGAATGATGGTGCGCAGCGCGCTGACCTGAGCCTTGAACTCGCCCGGCAGGAACGCCTTGCCGGAGATCAGGATCACATTCTTGCGTCCGGGTACCGAGGCCAGGTGGTGGGCCACGGCCCCGAGCAGCGCGATGGGCTGAATCAACTCGGGCGCGAGCAGGGTCCCGTGAGGGGTGGACGCCGACGCGCCAGGCGCCTCCTCCATGCCGTCCGGCAGAGCCGGCGACCCGGCCGCGGTGTAGGTGTAGAACTGAGAATGATGGATGGCCTGCAAGGTCGCGGCATCGAAGTTGGCGAAGTGCCCCGCGAACTCGGACCATACATCCGGGGATTTGGCGCTGGTGGACCCTGGGCCGGGAGCCGCTTTCCAGGTGGCCAGCCGATCCAACAGATCGGCACAGGTCTGGTTGTACTCATGAAGGATCCAGAATCGGTCCGCCCCCATGAGATAGATGCCCAACCGGTCTTCCGGGTGGACATGGCGGAGGAACCGGATGAGCTGGTCCCGCGCGTAGACGAGGGCCGGCCAGGTCATTCGGGTGTGGTCCCAGGTGCCTCCCACATCGATCACGATGACCGTGGGAGCGTTCGGAGCGCCCGGCTCCGCCTGCGGCCGGTTGGAAAACTCCAGGCCGGGGGACGCCTGGCCGGCTGGCGCGGCCGTGGCCGCCGGCTGGGCGCCGCTCCCCGCCCGACTATAGTCTTCCACGTGGAAAACCCGAATCTCCTGCTTCTGGCCTTTGTCGTAGAGCTCGAAGTCGCCCTGTTTGAGATCGGTCACGGGATTGCCGTGGCTGTCTCTGACGACCACGCCCACCTCGACTAATTGGGCTTCGACGCGCAGCGTCGAACGCGGCTCTGGCCCCTGGGCCATGGCGCCCGTGACGGGGATCGCGGCCAAGGCTAGCGCGGTCCGCGCTGCGGCTTGAAAAGTCATCGGTTCACTCCCTGATCTCGAAGACGCACATTCATAGAGCGGAGTTTCCATTTTGGACTTCCAAATCTCATTTAGTGAAAGCCACCCCACCATCGTTGACATCTTCATCGACCGCGATGCGGCAGTAGACGGGCTGGCGGGACCGGTCGGCCGACGGAAATGCGGGCTAAGATGACCCCGGATGAAGCTGAGCGCGCCGATCGGAATTGCCATTCTCGTGCCGTGCGGGTCGTTCGGCCAGACCGCGGATCGTTCCAGCACCGAAGACCAGGTTCGCCTGATGTTACAGCAGGTTTTGATCGACCGGTTCAAGCTGGCCACTCACCGCGAGACCAGGGAGTTCCGAAGTTATGCGCTGCTTGTAGCCAGGACTGGGTCCAGGACAAAGTTGCCGCCACGCTCGGGGAAGAGCCTCCCCTGCCGGATTATCTGGGGGGTAAGACCGGCCTGACGGGCCGGAGTTTTGTTTCCGCCGAGGGTACTGGCATTTCGGCACTCACCGGCCGCGGAGTTACATCGTCGCAGTTAGCCGATACGCTTTCCGAAACGCCGGGCGCCTTCATTCCGGACGAGACCGGCTTGAGGGGAGTTAGGTTTGAAGCTGGACAAACGCAAGGCCCCGGTTGAGATCCTGGTGGTCGGCCGCATGGAGAAGGTCCCCGCCTCGAACTAATGGACGGCGGTCTGGCAGCCAGCTTCAACCACACCGGCTTCTGAAACGGAAGCGGCCCGAACCCCGTCGGCGCTTCGCCGGCTGCGCGCGGCGGGCGCGGTGCTACCATCGCACTTATGGCCAAGTTCAAGCCTGCCATGGGGAAGCGCCAGAAGCGGCCGCCCCCCCGGGGTGGCCTGTCGTGCGTCATCCTGGCGATCTGCACCATCGGTCTGCTGCTGCTGCTGTTCGTCTTTCTCGAGATGAAATATGCGAATGGATAACCGCCGTGCCGGGGAAATGCGCCCCGTCGAAATCGTCCCCGGCTGGCTCAAGACGGCCGAAGGCTCCGCGATGATCAAGCTGGGCAATACCCACGTCCTGTGTGCCGCCAGCGTGGAGGATTCCGTGCCCCAGTTCCTGCGCGGCACCGGCAAGGGGTGGGTCACGGCGGAGTATTCCATGCTGCCCCGCGCCACCGCCAAGCGAACCCCGCGCGAAGTCGTCAAGGGCCGCCCCTCCGGCCGCACTCACGAAATTCAGCGGCTCATCGGCCGCGCCCTCCGCTCAGTGGTGGATCTCTCCGCCCTGGGCGAGCGCACCGTGATCCTGGATTGCGACGTGGTGCAGGCCGACGGCGGAACGCGCACCGCCTCGGTTACCGGCGCCTTCGTGGCCCTGGCGCTGGCCCTGCGGCAGTATGTGCAGTTCGGGGCGATCCGCAAGATGCCTCTGTGCGACTACCTGGCCGCCACCAGCGTCGGGCTGCTGCGCGGCGAAGCCCTGCTGGATCTGTGTTACGAGGAAGATTCGCAGGCCGACGTCGACCTGAACCTGGTGATGACCGGCAGCGGGCGGTTCGTCGAAATCCAGGCCACCGCCGAACACGCGCTCTTCGACGACTCCCAGATGCAGGAACTGCTGGCGCTGGGACGCGCCGGCATCGCCCAACTGGTGGAACTTCAGAAGCAGGTGGCGCCGCTTTGATCCGCCTGTATTGCGCCACCGGGAACGTCGGCAAGCTGCGCGAGTTCCGGATCGCCGCCCGGCACGCTCCCGTCGAAATCGAACTCGCCCCCGGTTTCAGCGAACTGCCTCCGGCGGTGGAGGACGGCGCCACCTTCGAGGAGAACGCCGTCCGCAAGGCCCTGCACTACTCGCGCCACGTTTCCGGCCTGCTGTTCGCGGACGATTCCGGCCTGGAAGTGGACGCGCTGGGCGGCGCGCCGGGAGTCCGCTCGGCGCGCTACGCCGGCGCGGAGGCCACCGACGAAGACAACAACAACCTGCTCATCCGCTCCCTGCGCGGCCTTCCCGGCAGCGGCTTTCCGTTCCCCGCCCGGTTCGTCTGCCGCATCGCCCTCGTGCAGGGCGGCCGCGTGGAGGGAGTGTATTCCGGCGCGGTGGAGGGCCTGATTCTGGAAGCGCCGCGCGGCCAGGGCGGCTTCGGCTACGACCCGTTGTTCTATTACCCGCCGTTCGGCTGCACCTTCGGCCAGGCGGATGCCGCCCGCAAGTTCGAGGTCAGCCATCGCGGCCAGGCCTTGCGCGCCATGCTGGCGTCGCTCGGGTGAGCGATCCGGCTGTCCAGTGGCTGTTCCACGGGCATCGCCACACGCCCCTTTTGGCCCGGAGGCGACGGGCCGCTACAATGGAGCTTCCCCATCCATGGCCCTGGCACGCACGCTTGATTCCATTTTCGATGACGCCGTGAAGATGCGCGGCAGATCGTTGTACGCCTCCGGCGCGGTCCACATCAAGGACGCGGGCCTGCTCCACATCTACGGCCAGGTGCGCGGCGGCAGCCTGTACGACGTCCGCCTGACCTTCGAAGACGACGAGCTGCTGGTGTGGTGCGACTGCGGATATTTCGAGGATCGGGGGCCGTGCAAGCACCTCTGGGCCATGATTCTGGCCGGCGACGCCAAGGGTGTGCCGGCGGATGCCCCGAACCCGCGATTCCTGAACGTCAAGGATGAGTTCTCATTCGACGAGGACGAGGACGACGCCGCGGACGACAACGGCGGATTCCCCTTCTCCGGCGCGCATCGCCGCCCTGTCCCGCCCCCGCCGCCGCGCATTCCCGCCTGGGCCGACCAGATCGGGGCCGTGGAGCGCAAACTCATCTCCCGGAACGGACGGGCGCCCGCCCGCGAACGGGTCTCCGAGGTCTGGTATATCGTCGACGTCCAGGCTTCCGGGTCGGCGGGCAGGATCGTGGTGGACATGCTCTCGCGCTCGCGCAAGAGGAACGGCGACTGGACGGATCTTCGAGGCATGCGGCTGACGCCGGAACAGGCGGGATGTCTGCCGGACCCGGTGGATGCCGACATCGCCGGCGCCTTGCTGGGCGCCCAGGAGTATTACCCGTATCAGTATTACGCCTCACCGGGCATCGGCGGCTCCAGGTCGCTGCCCCACCGGCTGGCCTGCGCGCTGCTCCCCCGCATGGGCGCCGCCGGACGGCTGCACAGCCGCGCCAACGCTTCCGCGAATGCCCAGCCGGTCGCCTGGGATGGCGGCGAGCCTTGGCGGCTGCGCCTCGAAGTGCGGCAGGACGACCGCGACCAGTGGAACATTACCGGGGTGCTGGCGCGCGCCGGGGAACGCATGCCGTTGAGCGAACCCGAGTTGATCGTAGACGGCGGCTTTGTGCTGGCGCGCGGCAAACTGGCGCGCTTCGATCCCGGAGACGCCTTCGCCTGGGTCGAGCAACTGCGGGACGCCGGGCGGATCTCCTTCTCCGACCGGGATCGCGACGCCGTGTTGGACCGCTTGCTGAACTGCCCCGCGCTCCCGCCCATGGAGCTGGATGCGCCCCTGCAATTCGAAGAGCGCCGCACCCAGCCGCGCCTGGGCCTGCGGGTCGGCCAGCAGAAGAACGCTTCCGGCGAGGTGAAACACGTGGCGCGGCTGCTGCTGGACTACGGGCGCGGTTGGGTGGAAGGCCCTACCGCCGGCCGCGGCCTGTGGCTGCCCGAGGAGCGCGCCTACCTGTTGCGCGACGCCGCCGCCGAGCGGGCCGCCGAGGAGACGCTGCGCAGCCTGGGGCTCAAGCCGGATGCCGGCCGTGGCGGCGCCTGGCCGCTCCCCGCCAAGCATCTGCCGCGGGTAGTCCGCGAGCTGATCCGCGCCGCCTGGCACGTGGAGGCCGAGGGCAAGGCTTTCCGCAGTCCCGGCGCGGCGCATGTCGCGGTGAGCTCGGGAATCGACTGGTTCGAATTGCGCGGTGAAGTGGATTACGGCGGAGCCACCGCGTCCCTGCCCCAGTTGCTGGCCGCCATGCGCCGCGGCGATTCCATGGTGGTGCTGGGCGACGGCACCTTCGGATTGCTGCCCGAGGAGTGGCTGCAGCGCTTCGCTCCCCTGGCCGGACTGGGCGCCAAAGCGGAAGACCATCTGCGCTTCTGCCGCAACCAGGCCGGCCTGCTGGACGCCCTGCTGGCGGCCCAGCCGGACGTGCGCGTCGACCAGGTCTTCGCCCGCCTGCGGGAGCAGATGCGCCGCTTCCAGGGCATCCAGGCCGCCCCGCAGCCGGATGGCTTCGTGGGCCAACTGCGCGGGTACCAGCGGGAAGGCCTGGGCTGGATGGAGTTCCTGCGCGAATTCGGCTTCGGCGGCTGCCTGGCCGACGACATGGGGGTCGGCAAAACCGCGCAGGTGCTGGCCATGCTCGAAGCCCGGCGCACCCAGGGCCAGGGGCCGTCGCTGGTGGTGGCGCCGAAATCGCTGATGTTCAACTGGCGCGAGGAGGCCGCGCGATTCACGCCAGGCCTGCGCGTGCTGGAACACATCGGCGCGGCCCGCGACGAGGCCTTGATCGCCGGCTACGATCTGGCCTTGACCACCTACGGAACCCTGCTGCGCGACGCCCCCACCCTGTCCCAGATGGATTTCGACTACGTGGTGCTGGACGAAGCCCAGGCCGTCAAGAACGCCTCCACCGCCTCCGCCAAGGCCGTCAGGCTGCTGCGCGGCCGGCACCGCCTGGCGCTCAGCGGCACGCCCGTCGAAAATCACCTGGGCGAGTTGTGGAGCCTGTTCGAGTTTCTCAACCCCGGCATGCTGGGCGAGGCGAAAGTGCTGAAACTGGCCGGCGGCCTGGCCAGAAATCCGGGCGAGGAAGCGCGGCGGCTGCTGGCGCAGGCGCTGCGCCCCTTCATCCTCCGCCGCACCAAGCAGCAGGTGGCCCGCGAACTGCCCGAGAAAACCGAGCAGACCATCTTCTGCGAGCTGGAGGGCGCGCAGCGGAAACACTACGACGAACTGCGCCGGCACTATCGCGCCATGCTGCTCTCCCAGGTCGACCAGCAGGGGATGGGCCGCTCGAAAATGCACGTGCTGGAGGCGCTCCTGCGGCTCCGCCAGGCCGCCTGCCACCCGGGCCTGCTGGACTCCCGCCGCGCCGACGAGCCCAGCGCCAAAATCGACACCCTGCTGGCCCAACTGGCGGAATTGCGCGAGGAAAATCACAAGGCCCTGGTGTTCTCGCAGTTCACCAGCCTGCTGGCGATTGTGCGCCGCAGCCTGGACGCCGCCGGCGTGCGCTATGAATACCTCGACGGGGCGACACGCGACCGCCAGACGCACGTGGACGCCTTTCAGAACGACCCGGATTGCGGCCTCTTCCTGATCAGCCTCAAGGCCGGCGGCCTGGGCCTCAATCTCACGGCCGCCGAATACGTCTTCCTGCTCGATCCGTGGTGGAACCCCGCCGTGGAAGCGCAGGCCGTGGACCGGGCGCACCGCATCGGGCAGACCCGGCCGGTGTTCGCCTACCGGCTGATCGCCCGCGACACGGTGGAAGAAAAAGTGCTCGAGCTGCAGAAGACCAAGCGGGCGCTGGCCGACGCCATTCTGGGCGAAGACAACAGCCTGATCCGCGATCTCAAGCGCGAAGACCTGGAGCTGCTGCTGTCGTAGAGGCGGCGGGCAGCCCGATGGCCGCGGCGGGCCCGAGCCGCTGACCGCCTCTTGCGGTTGTCATGGCTGCGGACGGTCATTTTCCCGACTCCTTGAACCGCACCCAGGCCTCCTCGTCGCGGCGCTCCTGCCACCGTTTCCGCAGCCGGCTGGCGGCTGGCTGTATAGCAAGGAACGCGAGTACATAGGTCAAGACCAGCAGCGCCACAACCTCCGTGTGATGTGACACACCCCTCAAGAAGGCCTCTGCCATGTCGATGTCGAAGCCCAGCATCAGCCAAAACAGAAGCAGAATCCCGAGGAGCCACTCGAGAGCGAGACCGGCCTGCTTGAGTCCCGTGGGCGCCCGGGGCAACTTCGCCAGGCAGAACGTCAGGTAGGCCGCCGCCAGGAGCGCGCCCGCCGCGGGGTGGCGCGCACCGACTATTAGAAGTGAGGCGACGGGTACCAGAACCATGGCAGCCCACATCACTATCGCGTTGCCGGTGCCCAGGATAGCGATCAGCCACAGAACTGGGCGACGCTCCCACAGGCTCACTCAGCGGCCTTCTTTCTTGCGGGTGAGAGTTCACGAACCAGCGCGGACATGATCAAGTGTCCCCCTTTTTGGCGCGCCTGGCGGTGGGGCTGGGTTCGAGTCGCTCGCCGCCTTCCCCATGCAACCGGCAGACCTCTGCATCTGCGCAACCGCGAGGCCGCTCATCCTCACCGACACAACCCAGGCAGCGCCGACAGCCGGAGCTGCCATGCCTCTAACCGCCCCTCGGAGCCCGTCGCCCGATCCTCCGGAACGTCAGTCCTACTTCTGTGGGTCAAGCGACGGGGCTGGCAGGAGAGCCTTCTCGAGCACGGTCATTTGCCATTCCTTGCCGTCTTCGTCCAGCAAGTAGAACTTGCCTTTCTCCATGGTGTACTTCACCGGACCGTTCACCGTTACGTTCGGGCTGTGGTTGCGCCAAACCGGGCACATCACCATGAAGCGGTAGCCGCCACCCTCGATGCGGAAGCCTTGCCAAAGTGTCGAAGGTCGGCCGAGGCTCAGAGCGGAGGCGGCCGAAGCGCCCGCGGCAGCTCCGGCCGCGGCTGCGGCTGCTGGATATGGGTTTCCACCCCCGGCAGGAACGTTGGCCACGGTCGCTGTCGCACTAGGGGCGGCGGCCGCGCCCGGCTCCCGGGCGTGCGCCGTCTCCAGGAGCGTTCCGACTTTCCAATCGCGTTGCCTGGCAGGCAGCGCGGAACAGGCCGCCAGACATGCGGCGGTGATCAAGCAGAGAAGTTTCATCTGGCTGTACTTCCTTCCGCGGCCCCGGCCAGGCCGCCTTTCCGAGCGATTCCACCTCGCTCTTCGGGAGTCGTGGTCCGCAACCGAGCCTCGCCACCCTTGCGTCCGATATTGCGGGGGAACTCGGACACGCCCCGAGGCGCTCGGATGCCTGCGACGACGGCCAGAGCATCGGCAGCAGCGCGGCCGAGCATCCCCGCTTTGCGGCGGCCCGCGACGCGCTGGCGACGCGGAGCCAGGGCTGGGGCAAAACCAGTCTTCGGAAGCGGGGCATGCCGCGCTCCTTTGCGACCGCGTGGCTAGCGGTCCGACCGCGCTGAGGCACTGGCAGCAGCGGTCTTTCCTGCGATTGCTCTCCGCCGTCCCGGTGAGAGGCTGGAGGCGCGCGCAGCGGCGCCCGGGCTGGCCATCCCGCTACGGCGATGGGCCGACAGCTTCCTCGGCGCGCATCCCCGCGAGCTTCACTGCAGCCGGGCTGTTCGCACTCTCAGCCATCTAACCTACATTTTAGCTTGCGGAAGCAAGCTTTGCAAAAAAGCTTCCCCGGAGAACAGTTTGCCTGCTTCCGGAAGTAGGCCAACATGGAACCTGGAAGGTGGCGCGCATGCCAGAAGGTAGGAATCAGCGGAGAGGCAGAGAAAAACCAATGATCTGAAAACGCAAGGACTGCGGGCGCCTGCGTGCGACGGTGAACAGAGCGCGCCACCGCGGGGCGCCAAGCAGGACGGGCGGGGGCGAAGCGCTCAGACTGGAGAGGAACCGCGCGTGCGAGATCCCTGCGGACAAGGGCGTGTTAAAGGCGGGGAGCGCTTCCGCGGAAGCTCAGGTCGACCAGCAGGGGATGGGCCGCTCGAAAATGCACGCGCTGGAGGCGCTCCTGCGGCTCCGCCAGGCCGCCCGCCACCCGGGAGTGGAACCCGGCCGTGGAGGCGCAGGCCGTGGACCGGGCGCACCGCATCGGGCAGACCCGGCCGGTATTCGCCTACCGGCTGATCGCCCGCGACACGGTGGAAGAAAAAGTGCTCGAGCTGCAGAAGACCAAGCGCGCGCTGGCCGACGCCATTCTGGGCGAAGACAACAGCCTGATCCGCGATCTCAAGCGCGAAGATCTGGAGCTGCTGCTGTCGTAGAGGCGGCGGGCAGCCCAACGATTGCGGTACGTGTGGTAGCGTAGGGCAGGCGCTTTCGCCTGCCAACCGGAGGTTCTTGCATGAGACTACACAAAAGCACTATGGCCGCTTCCACCCTGGCGGCGGTACTGAGCGTCGCCGCGGCGGGATCGCTCGGCGCGCAGCCGGCGGATCGCTTCGCAGCCGTGGCGCCGCGCATGCAGGAGTTTGTCGACAAGGGCGAGGTCGCCGGCGTGGTGACGCTCGTCGCTACCAGGGACCGCATTCTCCATCTCGCCGCGGTTGGCAAATCGGACCTGGCCGCCAACCGGAAGATGGCCACCGACGACATCTTCTGGATCGCCTCCATGAGCAAGCCCATCACCTCGGTGTGCCTCGCCATCCTGGCGGACGATGGCAAGCTCAGCCTGGACGACCCGCTGGCGAAGCACCTCGCCGAGTTCGCCGGCGCGATGGTGAGCCAGAACGGCGAGACCGTCAAGCCTGCGCGCCCCGTCACGCTGCGCGACGTAATGACGCACACCAGTGGATTGGGAGAGATGATGGCGCGCGAGCCCCATCTCACGCTCGCCCAAACCAGCCAGAAGCTGGCGCGCCAGCCCCTGCGCTTTCAACCGGGCACGCGGTGGGCCTACTCGACCGCGGGCATCGACGTGCTTGGGCGCGTGGTCGAAGTGGTGAGCGGGATGCCGTTCGACGCGTTCCTTCAGAAGCGCGTGCTCGACCCGCTGCGCATGCAGGACACCGGTTTCTGGGTCGCGCCCGCCAAGGAATCGCGCTACGCCCACACCTATCGCTGGAATGCGCAGGCCGGCAAGCTGGAAGAGAACGCCATCCCATATCTCTACGGCACGGCCGTGACGGATCGCGCGCGACCGCCGCTGGGCGGGGCCGGGCTGTTCTCGACGGCCGCGGACATCGCCAGGTTCTACCGGATGATGCTCAATAAAGGCGCTCTCGATGGCGCGCGCATCCTCAAGCCGGAGACGGTGGCGGAGATGACGCGCCAACAAACCGGCGCGCTCACGGCCCGGCCGGGAATGCCGTGGGGGCTGGGATTCTGCGTGGTGGAAGATCCCGCCCGGATGCCCGCCAACAGCGTGCTGTCGCCCGGTTCTTTCGGCCACGGCGGGGCGTTCAGCACCCAGAGCTGGGCCGACCCGGTGAAGAACCTGATCTGGGTTGTGATGTTCGAGCGCGATGGGCACGGGAATCCGGACAGCTCCGACGTGCGCATCGCTTTTCAGGAGGCGGCCGCCAAGGGGCTGCCGCAGTAGCAGCAAAGGAGAAGGCAACCGATGAAACCGAATCGATCCGTAGATCTGAGCCGGCGCGCGATGCTGTGCCGCGCGGCCGTCGCCGGCGGTCTTGGCGGCATCTTCGCCATGGCCGCGCGGGGGCAACAATCGCCCGCCCCGCGCGTGCCTCCCAGCGGCCCGGGTGCGCCCCCGCTTCCGGGCGCCGGACGCGGCCCGGCGGTGCATTACGCGCCCATCAACAAGTACTCCTCGCCGAGCGATCTGAAGATCACCGACATCCGGGCTCTCCGGATCGCGGCCAATTTCGATTACCCCGTCATCAAGGTTTTCACCAACCAGGATGTCTACGGCCTGGGAGAAGTGCGCGATGCCGGCAACGAGAACCTGGCTCTCGGAATGAAGCCGCTGCTGGTGGGGCGGAATCCTCTCGACATTTCGGGGATTCTCCAGAGCGTGCGTCCCTACGCCGGCCCCGGGCGCCAGGGCGGCGGCTTCAGCGCCATCGATATCGCCCTGCACGACATCGCCGGCAAGGTGTTCGGCGTGCCGGTCTGGCGGCTGCTGGGCGACAAGAAGCGCGACCGCGTGCGCATGTACTGCGACACCACCGGAACCCCCGACCCCAAAAAGTACGGGGAGCGCATGGTGGCGCGCATGAAGCTGGGATTCACCTTCTTCAAGATGGATGTGACCACCAATTTCGTGGGCGTGAAACCGGGGTATCTGGATACCGAAGGCGTTCCCACCGACAAAGGGCTGGAGTACGGTGGCGAGCTGATCGGCGCGGTGCGCGACGCCATCGGATGGGACAAGCCGCTGGCGGTGGACGCCGCCAGCCTGCGCTGCGGCACGGTTCACGACGGCATTCGCGCCGGCAGGGCCTTCGAGAAGTACCGCCTCGCCTGGCTGGAAGACCTGTTCTACACCGGCGGCTTCTGGCGCTGGAAGGAGTTCAAGGAGATCAAGGCTCAGACCATCACGCCGCTGCTCACCGGCGAGGACGCTTTCGGCCTCGAGGAAGGGTTCCAGCCGCTGATCGACAACCGCGCCATCGACATCATCCATGCGGACCACGGCACTTCCGGAGGCTGCCGCGAAACCAAGCGGATCGCCGACTACGCCTGGGACCGCGAGCGCATCCCCACCGCCATTCACATGGCGGGCTCGCCGCTCGCCACCATCGCCGCCGTGCACACCGCCGCTACCCTGGATGCCTTCGTGGCCATGGAATGCCACGCGGTGGATTTCCTTTCCTGGTGGCAGCAACTGGTGGCGGGCGTATCGCAGCCCATCATCAAGGACGGCTATATCGCGGTTCCCGACGCCCCCGGCCTGGGCGTGGAACTGAACGAGCCGGTGGTGCGCGAGCATTTGCGCCGGCCCGGCTACTTCGACGCGACCACCAAGTGGGACGACAGCATCACCGGACGCGGCGGCGGCGGCCCATGGCCGCATTTCAACGTGGACGGCGTGTGGGTGAACGAACAGACCTCGGATTACTGAGCGGGGTGGGGCAGGCGCTTTCGCCTGCCAACCCCCCGCCGCGCGCGATCCGGGTTATCATCGTACCCGATGAACCACATCCCAACCTCGCGCGTTTCGTTGGCCATCGCCACCATGGCGCTATGGGCGCTCTCCCCGGCCGCTTTCGGCCAGCCTGAGGTCATGGCCTGGGGCAACCTCACCGGCATACGGGTGGACGGCCATCTGCTCGAATTCGGGACCAGCATGTGCGTGGCCCAGCCCGATCTGGCGGGCGTCAGTTGCACCGGTCGAGAGCGGCAGAACAACAACTACAGCCGCAACGGCAAGCTGGAGACGGTGACCATCCGGATGCGGACGCCCAGGGAGTTTCGCGACCCGCAGGGCCACAACTGGGTGATGGCGGCCAAGGAAACCGTCGAAGACACCGGCGCCGGGACCGCCAGGATAGACCTCGAATTCACCGCACCCGAGGACGCCGACATCGGCGGCGCGTTTTTCGGCATCGACCTGCCCGCCGAGGTCTTCTCCGGCGGCTCGGTGGAACTCATGCAACCGGTGGCGCCGGCCCTGCCAAGAACCTCGCTCGCGCCCGGCGTGGCGGAGCAGAACGAATACCTGCGGGCCACCGCCGGCGGCGCCCGGTTCATCTCCCGCACGCGGCAGATCGAGGTGCTGTTCAACGAGCCCACCGGGATCCTGGTGCGCGACGACCGCCGCAAGAACGATTACGATCTGCACGTGCTGCTGGCGGTGATCGACGGCAAAGCCACGGCCGGGCAGACGGCCGCGAAGAGTTTTTCGATCAAGGTCACCGGCGAGCCGGATCGGAATCCGGTGCAGATCGCGCTGGACGCGGCGCATCCGGGCCAGATGTTCGACGGCTTCGGCGGCAATTTCCGGTTGCAGAGCGCGCGCGACGCCCAGGTCGTCGACTACACGCTCGAGAACATGCGGGTGGCATGGGGGCGCGTCGAAATGCCCTGGAGCGCCTGGCAGCCCGAGGAGACCGCCGACCCGCTGGCCGCGGCCCGCGCCGGCAACCTCAACCCGCGGGTCAAAGAGGCCATGGAGATGGCCCGCAGGCTGGCGCAGAAGGGGATGCCGGTGATCGTCAGCGCGTGGTCCGCGCCGGCGTGGGCGATCCTGGGAACCGGCGGCTTCGGCGGACGCGGCTTCGGAGGCGGCGGTGGCCGCGGCGGCGCGCAACCTGGCGCACCACCAGCCGCACCACCTGGCGCACCACCCCCGGCTGCGGCCGCCCCAGAAACCGCACCGGCAGCGGGCGCCGGCCGCGGCGGCGCGCAACCGGGACCACCCCCGGCAGCGGGCGCCGGCCGGGGCGGCGCGCTGGCCGCCTTTCAGCCCGACGGGCCGCGCGGCAATCCGCTAAACCCCGCCAAGATGGACCGCATCCGCGAATCCATCTCCAGCTACCTGCTGTTCCTCAAGGAGAAGTACGGCGTGGAAGCGGCGGTGTTCACGTTCAACGAGAGCGATCTCGGCATCAACGTCCGCCAGACCCCGCGCGAGCACGCCGACACCATCAAGGCCCTGGGCGCCACCTTCGCCGCCCGCGGGCTGGCCACCAAGATGGCCCTCGGCGACACTTCCGACGCCACGCCCATCGATTTCATCCAACCCGCCCTGCACGATCCCGCCGCCGCCAAATACATCGGCATCGTGGATTTCCACTCCTGGCGCGGCTGCACCGACGAGATTCTGAAACAGTGGTACGCAGCCGCCCGCGAGCTGAACGTGCCGCTGGTGGTGGCCGAGGGGAGCACCGACGCCGCCGCTCATCAGTATCCGCAGATCTTCGCCGAGCAGTCCTTCGCCCTCTACGAGATCAATCTGTACCTGCGCATCCTGGCCATCGCCCAGCCCCGAAGCATCCTGCAATGGCAGCTCACGGCCGACTACTCGCTGCTGGCCGGCGGCGGCATTTTCCGCGACGATGGCCCGCTGCGGCCCACGCGCCGGTTCTGGAATCTCAAGCAACTGGCCTCCACCCCGCCGCGGTCGTTCGCGCTGCCGGTCAATTGCGGCAAACCCAACGTCACCTGCGCGGCGTTCGGGAACCTGGCCGAGGGCGTGTACACCGTGCACCTGGTGAACAACGGCGCCACGCGCCCGGCCACGCTCACCGGCTTGCCCGCCGGCGTTAAGGAGTTGCGCCTGTGGGTCACCGACAGCCGGCGCGGCATGCAGGAGGGCGCGCGCGTGCCGGTCGAGGACGGGAAGGCGGAATTTCAACTGGAGGCGACCAGCTTCACCACGCTCGTCGGCGTGACCAATCCATAAAGAGGAGTTCCTATGAAGAAGGCGTTTCTGACGGCCGCCGCCTGCGGCCTGGCTATTTCCATTTGGGCGGTGTCGCGCCTGGTGGCGCAGCCCGCCTCCGATCCGACCGTCGAGGGCTTCCGGCTGGTCGAGGTGGCTTCCGTCTCCGATGCCATCGAGCAGCTTTACCATCAGCGCGCCTACATGTCGCACGAGATGCGGGCGCTCTCCACCACCAAGTTCGCCGGCCCGGCCGTCACGGTGCTGCTCAAAAAGGAAGAGCACCAGGAGGGATCGAAAGCGTCCGAAGGCATGCTGGAGGCCATCGACAATGCCCCGCCCGGCTCGGTCTACGTGATGGTGCTGGAGGATGGCGCCGATTACGCCGGCATTGGCGCGCTCATGGCCACCGCCATGAAGGTGCGCGGCCTGGCGGGAGCGGTGATCGATGGCAGCGTGCGCGACACGCCCCAGATCCGCCGGCTTCAGTTCCCGGTCTACAGCCGCGGCGTGGTGCCCTCCACCACCATCAACCACTACCGCTTCGCGGGCGTCAACGTCCCGGTGATGTGCGCCGGGGTGAAAGTGAACGCCGGCGACATCATTGCCGCCGACGAAGACGGCGTGGCCGTCGTGCCGCGCGACAAAGCCGCGGAGGTGCTGAAGAAGGCGCAGGCCCTGGACGACACCGAACACAGCATGCTGCCCTTCATCGAGAAGTTCCGCTCCATCAAGGAAGCGGTGGCCAAGTTCGGGAGGATATAGGCCGCCGCGCCCGCGCCCAGGAACTCCTCTACCGGTGGATGCCGGTGCGAGGCGACTGGCTCCTCCAGGTGCCGGCCAACGCGCAAAACCTCCCCGGCACCGGCGTCATACTCGGCCCCGCCGCCGATGGCGTGGCCAGCCCCCTCCACTTCGCCCACGCCTCACGCCCGCGCTTTCGCATAGCTGAACAATGCGCCACCGCGCCCAGGATCACAAGATGGGGTTGGCCGAGTGCTCACGAAGTTCGGCCTCATTCACGGCTGCGCTCGGGAACAAAAAGGAGCACGTCCTCAACAGCGTCTTCCACCGTCCCACCAGGCACAGGATCTGCTTCAGGAGCACGGAGAGTTTGGGAGGTCATTCTCCGGGTGATCGAAAGCATCATTCCGCATGATAGTATGAAGGAAGTCGCGCGCCGTTTTGCCAACGTCGATTCAGGAGGTTCCCGATGAACGACCCCCGCCAGCACGCCCACCAGTTGATTGACCGCATGCCGGAGGCGCAGCTTTCGGCTTTGGTCGGACTTATGGAAACCATCGTCGATCCCGTGGCCGCCGCCCTGCGCAATGCGCCGGTGGACGACGAGCCGGAGACGGAAGAGGAGAAGCAAGCCGTGGCGGAGGCGCGCGTCTGGCTCCAGCGGAACGGCGGCAAGGGCATTCCGCACGAGGAAGCCATGCGGCGGCTGGGGCTGGAGTGAGGGACGTCGAGTGGACCGAGACGGCACTGGACGACATGGCTGCGCTCGATAAGGGCATCGCGCGCCGCGTCAAGCAGACGGTCGAGCGCTTCGCCGATACCGGAGCGGGCAACGTGAAACGGCTCCAGGACATCGACCCGCCCGAGTACCGGTTGCGCGTGGGAGACTACCGGGTGCGGTTCCATATAGACGACGAGACTGTGCGGGTTTTGCGGGTGCGGAATCGGAGAGAGGCGTATCGCTGACTCAGAAGGGCGCTTCCACCACTAATCGGGCTTCCACGTCGGGCGGCCAGCGGCGTCCCCGCCGCCGCGCTACGAACCTGGAACACTGGCCCAACTTCCCGCTTGCTAGTCGATACGCTCGTAGCCATACAAGACCCAGGTTCCCTTCTGTTGTTTCAGCATTATGTCAACGTCCGCTAGAAACCCTGGGGCATCCTGATATTTACACTTAAACAGAAGCCACACACTAGACTACCCGTCCCTCCGCTCAGCCAGGCGGCACGCATCCTTCAAGGGGATGCGGCTCTGCTTGGCGCACGCGGTGGCCTTCTCCTCTACTCTGATCGGCAGCCCGGCGACGGCCTCCTTACACTTCGCCGATTGGATCTGCCGCAAGTACTCGCGGCCGGCGCGTTCGGGACTCCTATCCCGCATGGGATTCCAAATGCGCAGCCACGGTTCATCCCCCATCGGGCCGGTGCGGCCATCTACAAGCATTGGACCTGAGCGGGCCATCCAGATGAAAAGCCCGGCGAGAAGGGCTCCGCACGCTCCCACTACGTATACTCGTCCTCGAAGATGCATTGCTAGCCTCCCTAAAACTTGGGTTTAGGCGCCACCGTAGGCCGCCATGATCGACGTCGGCTGCAACCGGCCGGCACCGTAGGTGGTGGTCTCCGTAACTCCGTTGCCCAAGGTCATCTGCTGGATGGCATCGTGCGGCGCGTACAGAATGCCGCTCGCGTACGAGGGAGCAGTGGGCGCCGTTCCGTTCTGCACCTGAGAGATTCGCCCCGCCCCATCCAGCGAGTGCTTCACCTGCCGCCCGGGCGGATACGGACATAGCGCAAAACCGCTCATCGATGAGCGGTTTTTTCGGCTGTAAGTTGTTGAAAACACAGGACCGGGTCCGCAAGAACCGCTCATCTGAGCGGTTCGAAGCTCCCTCTATTGCTTGCTCTTGAGCTCGTCCAGCTTCTTCTGCAAGTATTCTTCGTACTCTTTTTTCAGCGCCGGGTCTTTGGGCGAACCGTAAATTTCGCTGGACTTATACTTGCCCTCGGCGAACTTCATCTTGGTCCACTCATCGTGTATGTGGGTGCGGTCGGCGGCGTCCAGCATCTGCGACACCATCTGCGGGGGAACGAAGTAGACTCCCTCGGGGTCGCCCACCACCAGGTCGCCGGGCAGCACCGTGGCGTTGCCGATGCGGATCGGAATGTTGATCCCGGTCAGCGTCACGTTGGCGATGTAGCTGGGATGCGCATGGCGGTAATAGAGCGGCATGTCCATTTCCGCGATGCCTTCCAGGTCGCGAATGGAGCCATCCACCACGATGCCGCCGGTCTTGGTGGTCTTCATGATGTAGTAGAAGAGGTTGTCGCCGACGATGGTGCCGTCCTCCTTCTTGCCGAACATGTCCACCACCAGCACGTCGCCGGGTTGCAGCATGTCGATGGCGGTTTGATTGGTCAACCGCCCGTAGCCGGCCGCCTGGGCGTGCGCCTGGGCCACGTCTTCCAGGTCCTGCCGCTGCGGCATGAACTGGACGGTGAAGGCGCGCCCCACCAGCTTCTTTCCGGGGTGCAGAATCTGAAAACCGTCGGCGTACTGATTGCGGAATCCGCCGCGGCCGCCGCCGCCGCCCAGGGCGCCGAAAACTTCCTCCGAAGAAAGACCGCGCGCGCGTTCCAGCATGGCGTCGGGAATTTTGGGCCGGCCATCCGGGAAGCGCTCGAACGGGCTCTTGGCGGTGAGTTCGATCAACTGGTCTTTGGTCAGCGTGAAGATCTGCGCCGGCGCCACGGCGGGCGCCAGCAGGATCGCCGCCACCAGGCCGGCGCTTCGATAGGGCACACGTAACATAGCCATCAGCTCCACAGCCGGTCGTTGGACCGGTCCTTGTCCCACTGCGGTGTCGGCTCGAAATAGCCGGGCTCGAACGGCGCCAGGTGCTGCTTCACCGCCTCCTCGTTCAGCGTGACTCCCAGGCCGGGCTTGTCCGGCACCGCGATGAAGCCCTTGTTGACGATGGGCTTGTCCACGCCGCTCACCAGGTCGCCCCACCAGGGCACCTCGATGGAGTGATTCTCCATCACCAGGAAATTCTCCGTGGCGGCGGCGCAGTGCACGCTGGCCATGCACGCCACCGGCGTTCCGGCGAAGTGCATCACCATGGGCACGCCCAGTTCCTGCGCGCCATCGCCGATCTTCTTGGTCTCCAGAATTCCGCCGGAGGTGGACAGGTCGGGCTGGATCATGTCGACGGCGTGGGCCCGGCACAGCTCCATGAAGGGCTCCTTGAGGTAGATGTCCTCGCCCGTCAGCAGCGGAATGTCCACGGCACTGCTGATTTGCTTTAGCAGCTCGGTGTACTGCCAGGGGATCATATCTTCCAGCCACGCCAGGTTGTACTTGGTCAGAGCCTTCCCCAGGCGGATGCAACTGTTGACGCCGATGTGGCCGAAGTGATCGGCCGAGAGCGGCACGTCGTAACCCACCACTTCGCGCACCTGCGCCACGTAGTCCGCCATCATGGCGCAGCCCTTCTCGGTGATCTCGGTCCCGGTGAACATGTGCTGGGTGGGATCGCCGTAAGCGAAACTGGTGCCCGCCGGTCGCGTGACCGCGCCCGGAGTGCCGGCCACCATGTCCACGCCCAGGTCCATCTTGAGCCACGTGAAACCCTGGTCCACGCGCTCCTTCAGGCGCGCGCCGAATACCTTGGGATCGCGCGACTCGGTGGTGTCGGCGTAGATGCGGATGCGGTCGCGGAACCGGCCGCCGAGCATCTGGTAGATGGGGACGCTGTAGACTTTCCCCGCCAGGTCCCACAGCGCCATTTCGACCGCGCACACGCCGCCCGCCTGCCGCGAGTGGCCGCCGAACTGCTTGATCTTGCGGAACACCTTGTCGATGTTGCAGGGGTTCTCGCCCAGAATGCGGCTCTTCAGCATCAGGGCGTAATTTCGGCTGGCGCCATCGCGGACTTCACCCAGGCCGTAGACCCCCTGGTTGGTATCGATGCGAATCAGCGGGCATGTCATGGGCGCCCGTGCCACGGTGGCCACGCGCAGGTCCGTGATCTTCAACTCCGACGGCTTGGAATTGGTGTTGACATTCTGCGGATAAGCTTCCAGCGCTTCTCCGGCCCACAATCCCGCGCCCAATCCGGCGGCGCGTCTCAGAAACGAGCGTCTTCCATCCATAATCCGGCTCCCTTCTTATGTGGGGCAGGCTGGCAGCCTGCGGCGGAGTGGCACTCGGCCTGGGCGGCTATTGCACAAGGCCGCACAGGGCGGGTTACCAACCCGCCGCAGGATGCTATCCTGCCCCACAAACTTCCATTAACTCGCCAGCGCCGCCTGCAACATGGCGCGCGTGTATCCCACCTGGAAGGCGAACGACGCATACCCGCCGCCTCCCGGATATCCGCCGACGCGCCCGTGTTCGCGGTCGTAATCCAGGGCGCGCGGGTGCTCGGGGTAAATCAGACGCGTGTACTTATTCCTGACGAGCGCTTTCATCACCGCGAACATGTCGTTCTCGCCTTCGTCGATCATGACCTCGGAATACCGCTCGTACGGTTTCCTCACTTTCACGTTGCGGAAGTGCACGTGGTTGATGCGGTCGCGCGAGGCGAAGTAAGCCGCCACCTGCGCCGGGTCCTGGCCCATCTCGCGGGTGACGCCGCAATCGAAGGTGATGCCGTTGGCCGGGCTGTTGACGGCCTCGATCAGGTGTTTCCAGCCCTCCACCGTGCCCATGATCTGTTGCGAGCCGCGGCTGACGGGGGCGGGCGGATCGTTGGGGTGCAGCGCCAGCCGCACGCCGGCCTTCTCGGCTTCCGGGATCACGCGCTTCAGGAAATAGGTGATGGTGGCCCACATTTCCTCCAGCGTGTGGGCGCCTTCGTTGGCGAGCGGGGGCAGGTCCTTGAACTTGACGCCGGCATCCTCGGGGCGCACCTGGCCGGAGTACGCGCCCCCGGGAGCGCGCACCAGCTCGTAGTCGAAGCCGGTCCATCCCACGCCCGTGCGGACCTGGTCGATTTCCTCGAAGTAGCCCTCCATGGCGCGATGCGCGTACCAGTTGTACTCGACCACCGGGAGGCCCACCTTACCGGCCACGCGGATGGACTCGATCACCTTGTCGATCTCCTGGTCGCGTCCCTCGCGGCCGTAAATGGCGTTGTTGAACCCCGCGATCATCAGGTTGGCCAGCGTCAGCCCGTAGCCTTTCTGGGTGTCCATCAGGGCCTTGATGCGCTCCTCGGTCCACGGAATCGGCGGGCCGCCGGACAGCACGTAATCGACCCCGAGCTGTTTGATGCGGCGCGCCCCGGCCTCCTGCGGGCTCAGCGCGGGCACGCCGGGCGCGGCAGCCGGGGCCGGGGCAGGCGCACCGCCGCGCCCGCCGCCTCCATCGCCCGCCGAGAGGCATATCTTGGGCGTGTCCTTCCCTTCGGAACGCGGCTCCGGGAGCGCCGCCGCCCGCATGCGCGGCAGAGCCAGTGCCGCTGCGCCCGCCGTCCCGATCAGTCTTCTGCGAGATACACGTATGCTCATCGCGTCCTCCCGGCTATCCGCCCTGCCAGAACGGCCGCGGCGGAGCTGCCCGCCGCTTCCGGCGAATGGCCGCAAAATCGAATTTGGCTTCGGCGACCGGCGTGCCGGCCACCTCGATGCGTTGCAGGTCCCTGGTCCCCAGGCCCACCATTTCGGCCGCTTCCAGGGTACTGTCGCAGCGCTCGAAGGGCGGCGTGCCGCGGCGGGCCTGCGGGTCGAACCCCATCACCGCCATGGCTACCGCGTCGGTGCTCACCGGATTCAGCCCGGCCAGCAGAACTCCAGGCGCCGCCGGCTGCAGGTCCTCGCGCACCCACGGGCCCTCGCCGCCGGTCATGGTCTTGATGCCGTCGATGATGGCCAGGTGTATGGGGCGCGCCGCCACCAGGTCGGTCACGATGCGCGGCACGCGCCAGGTATCCTGCCGCGGCGAGTGCGGGTCCTTCTCCGCGGGAGCGCTCCTGGAGGGCTGGCGGCTTCCAAAGTGCATGCCGGTCCGGCCGCCGCTCGGCCGCCTGGACGGCTCGTCGATTCCGGAGCCCAGGCCGTAGATGGTGCAGGGCGTGATCCCGAAGCAGTTCTTCATGGAGAGCGTGATACCGGCGGTGGCGTGCTCTTTCATCTTGGCGATGCTGACGAACACGTCGCAGTCCTGGTAGGAGTGGTTCAGATCGAACGCCGGATAGATCAGGCCGCCGGAGGGCACCACCAGGCGCGAATAGGTCTTGCCCAAGCCCAGGGAGTTGGTGTTCTCGAATTCCACCCTGGGCGCGGCGCTCGAAATTTCGCGAGGCTCCCAGTTGGCCTGATACAGGCACTCTTCGAGCGGATCGGCGGTCTCCCAGACGCTTTCCAGAATGCGGATGCGGGCGGCGCCGGCCTGCCCCAGGAGATGCACCGCGGCGATCACCACGCGAGGATGGGTGTAGTGGGTATCCTCCGTGGGCAGGTGTCCCAGGCGCTCGGGCGCGCCGGTGAGGTTGATCTTGACGGCGACGGTCTTGCCTTTGACCAGTTTTCCCAGACCGCCCAACTGGTCGACCATCCTCTGCATGACGGGCAGCAGTTCGGCGGGGTCGTAGGTTTTCGACCGGCCGATCGCCACCCGCGCGGCCGGCGCCGCGGCAGCGCTTCCCACCGGCGAGCCCGCCAGATAAGCGCCGGACAGCCCCGACGCCGTTTTCCATAGCCATTCTCTGCGCGTATGAAGTTGCATTCGATTACCTCAAGCGATTTCCAGTTCCAACGCCACGTACTGCGAGGCCGGCGGCAGGTGCACCTCGATGGAATCCGCTTCCCGTTGCATGTCCACCTCCGGCCGTTCCCGCTTCCCGATCGTGGAGGCCCTCACCGGACGGTAGCGCCCGGCAATGCGCACCGCCACCGGTTCGCTGGCACGGCCGGAGTAGAACGGCAGGTGCGCCACGCTTCGCCCCCCCTCGGCGGCATGGCGCAGAACGGGCCGGTTGCGCCACTATTCCAGAATCGCACCAAATCGCGGCGATGGCTCGCCAGGAGAGCCGAATCGGCGGAAAGAGGTGGGCTCCATGGTGCGGAACCCACCTCCGATGTTCAGCGCAAATGCCGCCGGACTCAGCCGCTAGAACCTGACGCGGAACGAAAGCTGCATCTCCGACGGTCCGCCTTCGGTCGAATCGCCGTTGTCGTTGAGACCCGGAGTCATAAACGTCGCCGGGGTGGTTTGAGCCATGGTGGTGTTCACCTGGCTCCAGTTGAACCACTTGAACGGGGTGAAGTAATCCAGCCTGACTTGCGCCTTGAACCTCTCTTTGATCGTGAAGTCCTTATAGATCGAAGCGTTGGACCCGATGATGCGTTGCTCGGTCCATTCGTTGCCGGGCAGGTTGCCGTTGGTGAACGAGGGAGCTACCACTTCGCACAGGTTGCCCCAGGTGGGTCCGGTGTTATTCGGCCCTTCGAAGATCGGGGTCGTGCCGCAGTTGGTGACGATGGGGTTCTGCGCCGTCTGTACGAAGCGGTTGGTTCCGATGTCCTGCCAGTTGTTCCGAAGTTGCGGATCCTGGACGAGGAAGATGCTGCCTCCCGGCAGCGGCTCGTAACTGGGGTAATCCTGGCGGCCGCCCAGCGCACCCGTGGCGGGGTTGAGGTAGGTTCCGCCCGAGTAGCCGATACCGGCGGGAGTGGGAGACCAGACTGAGAAGTTCCACGCGAAGCTGTAGCCGCCAAGCACCCAGTCCATCAGGCGGCTGTGGGCCATCCAGCGCTTACCCTTGCCGAATGGCAGCTCGTAAGTCATGGAACTGACAAAGCGGAATTTCTGGGTCAGCCCCGTGACGGCCCGCTGTTCCTGCTGGTTCAGGTACAGGTTGCCCGGGGAGTTCTGGATTCCTTTCTGGTAGGTGAAGAAGGTCAGGAAGGTCAGACCATCCGCGTACCGTTTCTGCAGCTTCACGGTTCCCGAATGGTAGATCATGCGGACGCAGTTGCATTGATAGTTGACGCCGCCCAGATTGGGATATGGCTTGTAGGCCTGCGTGCCGTTGACGCCCGACGAATTGCCGACCCAGGTGTTTCGATAGGCCCAGTTGGCCTGCTGCGTCAGGTCGATGACGTTCCCGTTGGGGTCGATGCCCGTCCCGTAGGGGCGCGACTCCCAGTTATAGTTGCCGCTGAAGCCGATGTTGTGCAGGCCCACGTAGCTCCCCTCGAGCAGGTAGTTCTTAAAAATCTGGTGCTGGATACTGATGTTCCAGTTCAGCGTGTAGGGGTGGTGGTAGTTGGCGGGAACCACGGTGATGGTGGGCCGGGCCGAAGGCGTGGAGGCCGAGGTGGGAATTTCGCCGTTCGGCAACTGCGCCACCGACACGAACGCCGGCACGCCCTGGTTGATGTTGAACAGCGGCGTGAAGGAGTTGGCCGGTTGAGAAACCGACTGGTTATAGAAGCTGCCGCCGCCGATCTCGCTCTGGTTGGTGTAACCGAGGTTCCAATCCAGCGTCATCCACGCGAAGCCGCCGCGGACCACGGTGTTCTCCTTGACCGTCCAGGCCAGGCCGAAGCGGGGCTGGAAGTCCAGGTTGTCGCGGTTCCACAGAAAGCCCTTCGGCTGGATCCACGCGCCCATGCACCCGCCCGCGGGGCAGGTCAACAGGCCGGGGACGCCTCCGGAGGGATAGTAGTTATCCGGCGCCGTGAGGCTCCCCACGCTGAGCTGTCCGGGGAACTTACTGTGCGCCGGGGTCTCATTCTCGTAGCGGAGACCGATGTTGAGGGTGAGATTGGGCAGGAGCCTCCAGTCGTCCTGGACATAGAAGCTCTGGTTGGAGTCTACCGGGAGCAGGCTGGGCCCCTGCTGGGCATAGCTGTAGCTGGTAACATATCCCAGCATGATATTGGCAAGCTGAATGCCGCCCGTGTTGGGTAGCTGGGTGCCCGTGGGACCGATGCCCGTAGTTCCGTCGGTTTGAGCGTTCCCGCCCTGGCCGAACCCGATCGTCAGACGCGGGATGCCTATATTGTGCGAGACCTCGTTTTCCCACAGCCATTCATATCCGAACTTGATGGCATGCCTGCCCTTTACCATGGTGAAGTCCTGGTTGAACTGGTGGTTGTTGTTCACCTGGACGGTCAGGGTGCCGACACCAAGCTGGGAGCTGCCGTTGGTGCCTTCGGACAGCCCGAAGCCGATCGGGTTGACATACACGTTGGTAGGGAGGTTGGGCACGGTCTTGGCGATCGCAAATGTGTAATCCTGGCCGCTGAGCGATTGCGCGTTACCGGTCCGCCGGTATTCACCGAGCCTGGTTTCGCTGATCAGGTGGGGTGTGAGGGTGTAAGTCAGGTTGACCGTAGCGACGTTCTGGACGGTAAACGCCAACACCTGGTACTGATCGTACGGCTTGTAGAGAATGTTGACGTTGTTCGCGGGCTGATGCTGGTTGCCCCACGTGACACTGCCCATGACCTTCAACTTGTCGCTGATACTGTGATCTATGCGGACCTGGTTGGTGAGATTAAAGTAACTTCCCGAACCGGAGGCCACGATGTTTCCGCTGGGTCCCGTATTTGTGATGCTGCCAACGCCCGATTGGGGCGCCGCGAACGGCTTGTTGGCCGCGATGGCATTCCACATGGTGCTGAACCGGCTGGTGGGGATGATATTGCCGGGGAAGGGTATCCTCGACAGGTTGGCGGCGGCGAAGGTGCCGCTGGTGGAGGCCGGATCGTAGATGGTGTTGGAGAACGCGCTGAAGTCGCCGCCCAGCATGGCCGCGGTGGGTGTCGAATAGCTGCTGGCGTTGGACGAGGTGTCGACGTGGTACGATCCGCCAATCTCGAAGAAGGTCTTGTTCCTGCCGTTGTACAGGTGCGGAATGACGACCGGCCCGCTGATCACGAAATCGGGCATCTGGAACAGGTCGTGAACACCCTGTTGGGTATTGGTTTGCAACTGGAAGAAGCGCCGGTGAAACATGGCGTTGTCCTTGAACAACTCGCCGCCTTCGCCGTGGAGCTGGTTGGTGCCGCCCTTCTTCACCACGATTAGGGCGCCTGAGGTGGCGTGGCCGTATTCGGCCGGCATGGCGCTGGTCAGGACCTTGATTTCCTCATCGGCGACCGAGACGGAGTTGATGGTGGTGCCGCCATCCATGCTGGTGGCCAGCATCCCGTCCTCGTATTGGGCGGTCTGATAGCTGTTGCCGCCGTTAATGTTCCAGTTGCCCAATGAGCCGGGCCACGGGGCGTTGCTGCTCTGGACCTGGGGCGTATAGTACAGCACGCCCTTTTCCCAATGCTGATAGTTCGGCAACTCATAGAAGTAGTCGCCTTCCATCACCTGGCCGGTGGAGGAAGTCTGCGAGTCCAGCAGGGGGATGGAGCTGACCACCGTAACCGACTCGGTGGCGGCGCCCACTTCCAGCTTGATCTCCACATCCAGGATCTGGCCGATCTGGAGGTTGAAGCCCTCGCGCACTTCCTTTTTGAACCCGGCGGCGGCGACAACCAGCTTATAGGGTCCATCCCGAAGGCCGGGAACGCGGAACAGGCCGTCGGAATTGCTGGCACTGACGCTTTCCACGCCGGTGTCGGTTTGGGTCACTGTAATCTGCGCGTTTGGCACTACCGCCCCAGTCGGATCGATGATCTTCCCGGTGATAATGCCAGTGTTGTTCTGAGCGAATGCGGCCGTTGTCAAGAGAAGGACAAGGACTGCCAATGCTGCTATGCGATGGCTCATTTTTCTCCTCGTAGGCGGAATAGGCGCCACCAGAGCGAGGGGCCCTGGGCTATTCCCCCGGTCGTGCTTGTGAACCTAATGGTTGGCCGGTGGCTCTCCCCGTTACTGGAGTGTTACCCGGCCCGGCAGAGCTCTCGACGCTCAACCCGAACCCGGTTCGTGGCTTGGCAGTTCTCCCTAAGCGTAACCAGGATCGGCAAACGAACCCAGACTTTGGCGGACGGGAAGATGATACGCTCAGGCGATGCTTAACACAACGTGATACACCGTTAAATCACCCCAAATGAAATCGGAGTCGTTCGGTCCCTATGAATTTCAGTAGCTCTGCGGATCGTGATCTACGGAACTTGGTGCCGGCCGTTTTGAAACGCCAGCAATGACGCCATCAGTTCGTGCCCCGGCCCGTCGTTGGGGCTGATGCGCAGAAGTTCCTGGCATTCGGCGATGGCCTCGGGCACGCGTCCGGGGATCTGCGCCAGCGCATATGCCAGTTCATAGCGCGCGTCGGCCGCATCCGGCTTGATGCGCAGCGCTGTCCGATACTCCGCCATGGCCTCTTCCAGCCGGCCCATCCTCTGGAAAGCGTTCCCAAGATGGAAGTGCGCCAGCTCGGAATCGGGCTTGATCCGCAGGGCCGCCTGGAACTCGGCAACGGCGTCGGCCTGCCGGCCGGGGATCTGTGCATAGGCAATCCCCAGGTTGAGGTGGGGCTCCCAAAAACCGGGTGCGTTCCGTTGTGTCTTTTGATACTCCGCGATGGCCTTCTGGTATTCCGCGATGGCATCGGGCTGGTGGCCGGGCATCGACATCCAGGCGAGTCCCAGGTTGAGGTGCGCAGCCTGGAAGCCGGGGGCCAGGCGCAAGGCTGTTTGATACTCCGCGATGGCATCCGGCAAACGGCCGGGCATGGACGCCAGGGCAAGTCCCAGATTGTCGTGATAGTCGGCGCTATCGGGTTCGAGTTGCACCGCCGCCTGGAATTCGGTTACGGCTTCCGGTACGCGTTCCGGCGTGAGCATGAGCTCCACCCCCAGATTGTTGTGGAGAAAAGGGCTATTGGGATTGCGCGCCAGGGTCTCCCGGAACAGGGTTTGGTAGTCGCGATAGATACCGCTCTGCTGCCAGGTCGCGGCCCCCAGCGCCGTCAACAGGATGGCGGACAGGGCGATGGCCCCGGTCTTACCCGGCGAAATCCGCCCTGCCAGCGCCGTCAGCCCGGAAACGGCCGGAACCACGATGCCGAGGGCGGCCAGGTACTGGAAGTGATCGGCAACCCAGGAGTAACGAAAGGGATACACATTCAGAAAGCCGAGCACGGGAAACAGCGTGCCGGCGAAAATCAGAAAGCCGGCCAGCGGCCCGCGGTTTCTCCGCGCCAGCACAACCAAAGCCGCTGCCACCGCCCCCGTGCCCAGCGGAAAAAGGTATTGCCACCACTCGCCGGGATCGATCCTCCAGCGGGGATAGACAAACATCAGGTTCGACGGCCAGAGGACCTTCGAGGCATAGAACCACGGCACGCGGCCGGCCAGGAGGAAGCGATCGAGCAGCGTGAGCGCATAAGGCGTTCCCTCGGCGCCGATCAGTCGTGGGTTCCGCTCCACCCACGCCGTGAAAAGCCCCGCGCAGGCGCCCACCGCGAGCCAGGGAACCAGCGGCAGCACGTCGCGCTTTCGCTCGATGCGGCCGCGCTGCCACCAGAAGATCGCCAGCAGCGCGGCCGGCAAGGTGGCCGTGACGGTCTTGCTCATGAGGGCCAGAAGAAACAGCCCGAGCGCCATGAAGTATCGGGATTTCCGGCGCGTCTGGTCGAAGTGCAGATAGGTGAGAGCGGCTGCCAGGTAGAAGACCCCGGAGAGGGTACTCTTCTGCTCCGAGATCCAAGCCACCGCCTCCACGCATACCGGGTGCAGGGCAAAAACGAAGCCAGCCAGGAGCGCGCCCGGCAGGCGAAGGCGCCTGGCAATCGACACCACCAGGCAAGCCGCGAGAGCGTGCAGGGCCAGGTTGGCCAGATGGTAGCCCAGCACGGCGTCACCCCAGATGCGGTGCTCCAGCCAGAAGGCGGTGTGCAGCAGAGGATAATACTGCTGGGTGGCTCCCAGGTCGAACCAAATGCGCCACAGGCCGTGCAGCGACTGGAGATCCAGCCTGGTCACGTGGCTGTTGTCGTCCCACAGCAGGCTTCCATGGAGGGCCGGCAGGTAGGCCGCCAGGGTAGCGCACGCCAGCAACGCCCAGGTGGCCGCAAAGTTCAGATTGCGGACCGGAACTTCGCCGCGCTTCGCCTTGTTCTTCCTCGCACCCATGGCACAATCCAGCTTCATATCCTATCTGGTTGTGCGCGCATTCGTCATGCCCGAAACCAAGATTCCGAATGGGGCATCGCCGTTGCTTCTTGCCGGGCGCGCGGCAGGAGTTATCCGGGCTGCGAGCCGGGGAACGCCGGACGGCATTACCAGACGTGCCAGGCGACCACATCCGGCTGCGCGGGAGTGTTGCCCACCACCTGGGCACGGAGCACGATCTGCATGTTCTTCGATTCCCAGCCCGGGGGAAGCTTCTGCAGAATCGCGCCAAGCTGATCCGGATCGGCCAGCACGCGGCCCGCGGCTTCGGTTCCGAACTGCTTGAGACCGGCGGCGACCAGCGTCAGCCCCCCGGTCAGGGAATTGCGGATGCGGCACAGCATGATGTAATCCTCAAGCGCCGATCCGTCCTCCATCCGGGGTATCGACCATTGCCGTCTGTCGCCACCGCCCTGGCTGTCGGTGATCGCCGCTACGGAATCCGGCGTCCAACTGAACTGGTATCGCCAGGTCCTCTGCAGTTCCATCGTCCACCGGTTGGTGATGGCGCCCACCAGAAAGGTCTGCGCCCGTCGCATATCCGCAAACTCGATGGCGCTGGCCAGGCGGATGCGCACGTGTTTCGACTTCTGCGCCAGCATTCCAGAGACTTCCGTCACGGCCACCAGGTCGCCGAACCCGACGTACTGGTTGAATACGGGAACCATATCGGCGCCGGTCAGAGCGTTGGGCGGCACGTGAAGCGCGCGCTGCAAAGGCACTTCCTGGGGAGGCAGGATGTCTTCGTTGAGCTTGATGGCCCTCCCCGACGGGTGGTAGACCAGGGGATGCGCCACGGCCACCAGCAGCGGGTCGGAGGAGCGGAGCACCGGACTCCAGAAGCGCTGGAAGGCTTGCGCATTCGGGCTGGCGCTGAAAAGCGCGAGCGCCGCAAAAGCCGCAACGCCGAGAAGCACACCCAGGCCCAGCACCACATACAGGCGTTTTCCGGGCGCGCCGTTGCTCCTGCTGGCGGCCACGATTGTCGCGGCCACCCGCGGCTCGTCTTCCTGCGCGGCGGGGACATACCGGAACTCGGGGGCGTAGGAACCCGGCGGCAGGTCGATGCGCACCTCCGCCGCGGCCCCATCGGGTGTTACGTAATACTGCGCCAGCCGTTTACGGACTTCCCGCGCACCCACCCGCACAATCGTGTCTTCGCCCAACTCGGTCTGGGGCTGCCGGCCGAAGACCTCGATGGCGATCATCCTCTCCTTGAGCGCTCCAGCCTCGCCGGAGAGTGCCTTTTCGCAGACATATTCCAGGAACTGCTGGCAGCGCTTGCTGCCGTGGAACACCGGACTGGCCAGAATACTCCGAAGCTGCCGGCGAACCTCCTCCGCCCCGGGTGCTGTCCGACCCGGGCCAGACCCGATACGTTGAGCCGGCGTTTGAATCCTCAACATTACAAACTCACCCCCGAAGTAGACCAAACGATTCTCATACTTTTGGGGCCCGGATGCAAGCCGGATTCAGACGTTCGGGCGGCTACCCACGCGAAACCGGCGGGCAGTTTGACTTGACCGATCTCGACGCGCTATTTTGCAACTAGAGCTTACCGAGAGGCGCGGTAGCCAAGTGGTAAGGCAAAGGTCTGCAAAACCTTTATTCGTCGGTTCGATTCCGACCCGCGCCTCCAGCCGTTTTCATCCCCCCGCCTCCACCGCGACGCCATCGATTATGGCGTAGAGTTCCACCGGGCGGATGGGTTTGGGGAGATAGCCGTCCATGCCGGCCGCGCGGCAGCGTTCCGCGTCGCCCTTCATGGCGTGCGCCGTCATGGCGAAGATGGGTATGTGCCGGCCGGCCGCGGCCTCCGCCTGGCGGATGGCGGCGGTGGCCTCGAAGCCGTCCATCTCCGGCATCTGCACGTCCATCAGCACCAGGTCGAACCCCTCGCGCCCGACGGCCGCCACGGCTTCCCGCCCGTTGGCCGCCAGGGTCACCCGGTGGCCCCGTTTTTCCAGCAGCCGCAGCGCCACCACCTGGTTCACCGGGTTGTCCTCCGCCAGCAGGATCTTGCGGCCGGAGGCGGCGCGCCGCTCGCCCGCCAGGCCCGCCGCCTCGGGTTGCGCCACCGCCCGCCGCTCCGCCGCGCCGTCCCCCAGCACCGCGCCGATCAGTTGCCGCAGTTCCCACGGGCTCACCGGTTTGCCGAGGTGCGCCGCCACGCCCAACTCGCGGCAGCGTTCCGCGTCGCCCCTCTGGCTGGCCGAGGTCAGCATGACGATGGCCGGCGCGGCGCCGCCCGGCTCCTCGCGCAGTTGCCGGGCCAGGTCGAATCCGTCCTCGTCCGGCATGTGCGCGTCGGTGATCACCAGCGCCAGCGGCGCCCCCGCATCCGCCGCCGCCCGCGCCGCCGCCAGCGCCGCCCGCGCGCCCGTCTCGGCTTTCACCCGCATGCCCCAGTTGGAGAGCGTGGTAGCCAGCACCAGCAGATTGGTCGGGTTATCGTCCACCACGAGCACCGCAACGTCTTTCAGGCTGGGCTCGGCCGCCGGCGCGGCGCCGCGCTTTTTGGAAACCCCCAGGCGGGTGGTGAAATGGAAACAACTGCCGCGGCCGGCCTGGCTCTCCACCCACAGTTTGCCCCCCATGATCTCCACCAGGCGCAGGGACACCGTCAGGCCCAGACCCGTGCCGCCGTACTTGCGGGTGGTGGAGGCGTCGGCTTGCGCGAAGGGCTCGAAGATCTGCTGCTGCTTGTCGGCGGAAATTCCGATCCCCGTATCGCGCACCGAGAAGT
>Ga0326727_10001970_pt1 | contig 72963 bp, 64 predicted proteins | sample MB2enrmetagenome_FD_207643 | JGI IMG/M metagenome (GOLD analysis project Ga0326727, IMG submission 207643) | Lab enriched peat soil microbial communities from McLean, Ithaca, NY, United States - MB29MY | ecosystem: Environmental > Terrestrial > Soil > Wetlands > Peat | place: USA: New York... | reverse complement strand
AACCACTCCGAAACTGCGAAGGGCAAGCTAAAGCATGCCGTACCTAATTGAACTGGCGCCGCACGTTGGGACGTTCGCCGCGGGCTTCCTCGCGCGGCTCGCGCTTCCGCTCTTCGGCGGCGAAGCCACGTTCTTCGCTGCGGCTGATGCGGCGGTGCGCGTAGAGCCCTTCGAGCACGAATTCGGCGGCGGAGGCCCGCACCGCGTCGGGCTCATGGGCGCCGATGCCGAGCGCTTTCAGCTTCTCCATCAGCCCCTGGATACCGGCCAACTGCCGCACCAGCGTGGCGGAATCCACGTTGTCGTCGAGTTTCAGCGTACCGCCCAGGTCAAACCACTGCACGATCTGGGAAACGTTAGCGCCCTCGAAATAGTGGTCGTAGACCTTGCCCACGGCGGTGCGGATCAGCTCGCGCGCCACCGCGTCGCCGCCCTTCAATTCGCCCTCGTATTCCAGTTCGAGCTTGCCGGTAATGGCCGGCAGGGCGGAGTAAAGATCGACCATGCGCGGAACGGCGAGATCTTCGCGGGCGCGCAGGGCGCGGCGCTCGGCATTGGACACCACGTTTTCGAGCGCCGAAATGGGAAGGCGCTGGGAGACGCCGGAGCGTTTGTCGATGCGCTTGTCCTCGCGGGCCAGAAAGGCGAGCTGCTCCACCACCTGGCGCAGGTACTCGGGCACCTGCGCTTTGGCCGGCGAAGGCCGCTCGATCCAGGCCTCCTGCGCGGTGATCGACATGCCCTGCTCGATGGTGGCCGGGTAATGGGTGCGGATTTCGCTGCCGATGCGGTCTTTAAGCGGCGTAATGATCTTGCCGCGCGCGGTGTAATCTTCCGGGTTGGCGGTGAAGACCAGCATCAGGTCGAGCGGGAGCCGCACCGGGTAGCCCTTAATCTGCACGTCGCCTTCCTGCATGATGTTGAACAGGCCCACCTGGATTTTGCCGGCCAAGTCCGGCAGCTCGTTGATGGCGAAGATGCCGCGGTTGGCACGCGGCAGCAGGCCGTAATGCACGGTGAGCTCGCTCGATATATCGTGGCCGCGGCGCGCCGCCTTGATAGGATCGATATCGCCGATCATGTCGGCGATGGTGACGTCGGGCGTGGCCAGCTTCTCGACGTAGCGATGGCTGCGCGGAAGCCACGCCACCGGCGTTGCGTCTCCCTGTTCCGCGATCAGGTCGCGGCAGCGGCGGCAGATGGGGCGGTAAGGATTGTCGTGGATTTCGCACCCTTCCACGTAGGGCGCCGATTCATCGAGCAGCGAAGTCAGCATCCGGATCAGCCGCGTTTTGGCCTGGCCGCGCAGGCCGAGCAAGATGAAATTGTGGCGCGAGAGGATGGCGTTGACCACCTGCGGCACCACGGTGTCTTCGTAGCCGAGGACGGTGGGAAATAGCGTGTCGCCACGCTGGAGTTTGCAGATCAGGTTCTGGCGGAGTTCGTCCTTGACGCCGCGGCCCACGAGCCTGGTTTCCGAAAAGGAACTCGCGCGCAACGCGCCGAGAGTGCGAGGTACTTCCTGGGTGACTCTGGACAAGCGATTCCCCCCCTCTGTTGGCGATTGTACCAGACCTGGGGTGAGCTTCCGGCGAGAGGATTCCCGAAATCCAAAATCGGCTCTGTTACGGGGCCTAAAGGCCATGTCTAGTAGATCGCATGGCGGCACGGCCAAAGCCGTGCCCGGGCCGGACATGCCCGGCCCCTACGGGTGAGTCTACGATTGACCGTAGGTGGCTTTCGGACCGTGTTTGCGAAAGTAGTGCTTGTTGAGCTGGGCGTCGGAAATCGGCTGCGCGGCGGGATTGATGGCGATGGTTTCGGTGGCCATGGCGGCGAGCTGTTCGAGAATCACGGCGATGTGCGCCGCGTCCGCCGCGGTCTTGCCCCAGCAGAACGGGGCGTGGCCGGCCACCAACACTCCGGGGACTGCGAGCGGCTGGCGGCCTTCGATCGACTCGACAATCGCCACGCCGGTGTTGCCTTCATAATCGCCTTCGATCTCCGCGGCGGTCAAGTGCCGCGTCACCGGCACGGGGCCGTGAAAATAGTCCGCGTGGGTGGTGCCGAAGCACGGGATCTCGCGCGTGGCCTGGGCCCACGCGGTGGCGTGGCGCGAATGCGTGTGCACAATGCCGCCGATCGAAGGAAAGGCGCGATAGAGCGCCACGTGGGTGGCCAGATCGGAAGAAGGGCGCAGGCTGCCTTCCACCACGCGGCCATCGAGATCGGCGATCACCATGTCGGCCGGCGTCATCTTGTCATACGGCACGCCGCTCGGCTTGATCACGACGAGGCCTTGCTCGCGCGCCAGGCCGCTCGCGTTGCCGAACGTGTAAATCACGAGGCCCCGGCGCACCACCTCCAGGTTGGCCTCCAGCACTTCACAGCGCAGCGCTTCCAGCATCAGGCTCCTCGTCTCGACCGCGCAGCGATGCTGCGCAGCTCAGGCAGAATGGCGCCGATTTCCACCGGCTTGGACTGTTTGTCGCCAAAAGAAAAGTAAAGGGTTCGATAGAGCGGAAAGAGCTCCGCGTAGATCGCCACCGCATCGCCTTCGGGCGCAACCGTACGGTAGGCGGGGCAGAGCGCTTCCTGCGCTTCTTCGATGGAGCGGAATGTGCCCGCAGCCAGGAACGCGAAAATGGCCGACCCCAGACTGGTGACGTCGCCGGCAGGCACCAGCACAGGCTTGCCCAGCACGTTGGCGTAGACCTGGTTCAGCACCGGGTTGCGCTGCGGAATGCCGCCGCCGTTGATGACGCGCCGCACCGGCACGCCGTATTGCTCCATACGTTCCAGGATCACGCGGGTGTGAAAAGCGGTGCCCTCGATGGCGGCGAACAGCTCATCCTGCGCGGTATGGGTCAGCCGCCAGCCGAGGGTGATGCCGCTCAGCTCGGGATTCACCAGCACGGTGCGGTCGCCGTTGTCCCAGGTGAGGCGCAGCAGGCCGGTCTGGCCGGCGCGGTAGTTTTCGAGACCCTCGGAGAGCGCAGCCACGGTGGTACCCGCGCGGCGCGCAATGGCTTCGAAAATATCGCCGGTAGCCGATAGCCCGGCTTCGATGCCGGTGCGGCTGGGATCGATGGATCCGGGAACCACGCCGCAGACGCCGGGAACCAGTCGCGGCTGTTCGCCGATGGCCATGATGCAAGTCGAGGTTCCGACCACGTTGACGACATCGCCGAGCTTGACGCCGGCGCCGATGGCATCCCAATGCGCGTCGAATGCGCCGACCGGGATCGGGATGCCCGCACGAAGCCCCAGTTTTTCGGCCCACTCGGCGGTGAGGTGGCCGGCGATCTGATCGGAGGTTTCGTATCGGCCGGCCAGCTTCTTGCGCACACCTTCGAGCAGCGGGTCCACAGCGATGAGGAAATCTTCCGGCGGAAGACCGCCCAGCGCGGCGTTCCACATCCACTTGTGGCCCATGGCACAAACGCTGCGGGGTAATTCCGCGGGATCCGTGATGCCGCAGAGCGTGGCGGCCACCATGTCGCAGTGTTCGAGCGCGGTCACCATCCGCGCGCGCTTATCGGGGTTGTGGCGCAGCCAATGCAGCAGCTTGGCGAAACCCCACTCGGAGGAGTAGGTCCCGCCGCACCACTCGATGGCCGCCAGGCCGCGGGCGTGAGCGGCGGCGGTGATTTCGGCGGCTTCTTTCCAGGCGCGGTGGTCGCACCAGAGATAATAGTCGTCGATCGGCTCGAGGCGCTCGCCGACCGGGATCACGCTCGAACCGGTGGTATCGATGGCGATGGCTTCCACGGCCTGCCCGTCGACGCCCGCGCTCGCAATCGCCTTGCGCGACGCCAGGGCCAATGCGTTCATGTGGTCGGCGTGGCTTTCGGTGGCGTAATCCGGATCTTCCTTCTTGCGCAGGAGCGGGTACTCAGCCACGCCCGAGCCCAGCCGGCCTTTGACGTTATCGAAAATCGAAACACGAACGCTGAGGGTTCCGAAATCCACACCCGCTACTAACGCCATGCTTGCTCTCCTGACAGTGAATACCGGCTCACGCTTCGCTACCCGCCGGTCCGCTTCCGTCGAGAATCATACCGCGCGGCAGGAAGAAAAGCCGAGATGACTCTCGGCTCTGCAGCCTAACAGGCCGCGCCACGGGGCAACTTATTCGTGCGAAATTACGCTCCAACCCAGGTAATTGCCGGTGGCTTCGCGCACGGCCGGCGCGACGGACGCGAGGTTGGCCGCCACGTGATGTTCGAAACCGTTCTCGCAAATATAACGGAGCAGCTTTTGCAAATGCGGAATGCGCACTACGCCGGCGCCGCCGAAGGTCTCGAGCGAATCGTCGGTAAATTCGCCTTCGCCCACGTAACCGGAGATAATGCCCTCGCGGTCATTGGTGGAAAAGCGCGCGTAGCTCATCGGTCCGGGCTTGACCAGGCCGACGCAAGTGCCGTAGGTGTTGTCGCGGCCCACGGTGCCGGCGATGATGGCCTGGAAATCCATCTTGACCTCGCGGAAGAAGTGCTTGGGCAGGTTGCTGCAATGGAAGCAGACCGCCTTGTCCGGGTCGTCGCCGTAGTTGTTGTTCCAATCGAGCAGAGCGCTGGGCGTGCCGGAGGCGAGTTGCAGGGCGTGCATGCCGATCACGCCGCAGATGTCGACCTCGCACGCGCTGGAAATCAGGTTGTTGCTCATCATACTCATCACCGTGCAGGGAACCACGCCGAAGAACTCTTCGAGGGAGGTCCAGCACTGAATGGCGCTGATGGAAACTTCGGTTTGCGCCATCCACTGGTCGATCACCGCGCCCAGTTTCGCCATCTTCATGAGCGCGGTGTCGGGCACGCCGCTGGTGGTGACGTAACGGTGGATTTCGTTGAGCTTGGCGACTGCCAGCGGGTCGTCATCCTTCATCCGGTTGATGCGGCCCAGAATCTCGGAAAGGTCGATCGGCTCGACGGAAATGCCGGCGCCCTCCAGAAGCTTCTCGCTGTAGCGGACGGTGTTGAACGCAGCCGGCCGCGCGCCGATGGCGCCGATGCGCAGGCGCTTGAGACCCTTCACCACGCGGCACACGGCGCCGAACCACTCGAGATCCTGCCGGAAGAGATCGGAATCCGGCGCTTCGGTGTGGCGGGTGGTCAGCGAGTAGGGGATGCCGTACTGGCTGAGGTTGTTGCAGGCCGACATTTTGCCGCAGAAGCTGTCGCGGCGGTCGCGGATCGACATCAGTCCCGGCGTATCCGGCGTGGCCTGCACCAGGACCGGCACGTTGAGACCGGCCATGCGCAGCGTGTCGGCGATAGCGCGCTCATCGCCGAAATTGGGCAGCGTGACAATGACGCCGTCGAGCGTCTCGCGATGCCGCTTGAACAGATCGGCGCATTTGCCCGCCTCGGCGCGCGTCTCCACAGCGCCGTACTTGGTGTCTTCGGGACCGGGCGCGACCACGGTGTGGCCGGCCTTTTCCAACACTGCGATCATGTCCGCCCGCCCGCTCTTGGCCAGATGATCCGGGAAGAAGCCCCTGTTGCCGACGATTACGCCGAATGTCATCGGCCGCGTTTTGCCGTTATTCATGGTGAAATGCCTTCTTTGCGAATGCGATTCGAAGCTCGATTCTAACCCGTTTCAGGCTGCGGCGACACACGGTTGATAGTCCGCAAAACACCGGCGGCAGAAGACCGCCGGCGTTACCGAGGAACCGGGCGCAGAGACCGCCGGGGTTACGAACGTCCTGCTACGATGGCGTCTATGAAAACCCGCCTGGTTCGCGCATTGCCGCGGTGGCTGGCCGCGGCCGTGGCCGCCCTGTTCGGCGCCGTCGCAATCCACTCTCAAACGCCGGCGCCGGCGCGCTTTTCGCCGGATCGGATGGACACATTCCTCTATGGCGCCGCTTTCTATGAAGAGTATATGCCGGAGGACCGGCTGGAAGAAGACGTCCAATTGATGGAGCAGGCCGGCATCAACGTGGTGCGCGTGGGCGAATCCACCTGGAGCGTGTGGGAGCCCGAAGACGGCCGCTTTGAGTTCGCCTGGATGGACCGCATCGTCGAGCGGCTGGCGCGGGCGCACATCCGCGTCATCATGGGCACGCCCACTTACTCGATTCCACCGTGGATGTTCAAGGCGCACCCCGAGATACTGGTGACTCGCCTGGACGGCCAGAAGGCCACCTACGGGATGCGCCAGAATATGGACATCACCAACCCCGATTTTCTGCGCTACTCCGAGCGGGTAATTCGCAAGATCGCCGAACACTATCGCGACAACCCGGCCGTCATGGGTTATCAGATCGACAACGAAACCACTTCCAACGGCACGGCCGGACCGAACGTCCAGGCCGGCTTCGTGGGTTACCTGCGCGACAAGTTTTCGACGGTCGAGCGGCTGAATCAGATCTGGGGACTGGTTTATTGGGGCCAGCAACTGCACGACTGGAGCGAGGTGCCGCCGCGCAACGGGATACTCAATCCCGGCTGGAAACTGGAATGGGACCGCTATCAGGAATCGCTCACCACGCGCTTCCTGGCCTGGCAGGCCGGGCTGGTTCGCGAATATCTGCGGCCGGATCAATTTGTGATGCAGGATTTCGGCGGCGCGACGCGCGCCGACGTCAGCGAGCGTTTGATTTCGAAGAGCCTGGACATCGTGGGCATGAATCCCTATCACACCACGCAAGACGAATACACCGGCGAAGGATCGAGCTACGGCGGCGACTTCGCGCGCTCGCTCAAACAGACCAACTACCTGGTGACCGAAATCAACGCACAGACTATCGGCTGGGATTCGCGCTCGCAGTATCCGCCCTACGACGGGCAACTGCGCCAGGACGTATACCTGATGGCCGCAACCGGCGCCAACATGGTGGAGTACTGGCATTGGCACTCGCTGCACTACGGGCAGGAGACCTATTGGAAGGGCGTGCTATCGCACGACCTGGAGCCGGGCCGCATCTACGCCGAGGTGTCGAAGACGGCGCACGAGCTGGAGCGGGTGGGGCCGCACATCGTCGATCTGAAACCGGCGCACCCGGTGGCCCTGCTGTATAGTAACGATTCGCGGCGCGGCACGGACTACATGCCGTTCCTGACGTCGCCGGTGGCCGGCGACATGCCCTGGCACCATCCGCAAGGCTACGAAGTGGAAATGCGGCGGCTTTATGGCGCGCTCTTCCGGCTCAATGCCGGCGTGGACTTTATCTTCCCCGACACCGGGGACTTGAGCGGGTACAAAGTGATCGTGGTACCACCACTGTATGTCGCGAGCGACGCGCTGCTCGGGCGGCTGGTGGATTACGTGCGTGGCGGCGGGCACCTGGTGCTGACGCTGAAGAGCGGGTTCTGCAATGAGTATTCGACCGTGCGAGCCACCATGGCGCCGGGGCCGCTACGCGAGGCCGCCGGCATCCACTACCAGGAGTTCTCCAACCTGGCGAAGCCGCTAGCGCTGCGCGGCGATCCGCTACAGGCCGGCGCCGGGAACCAGGTGAGCGATTGGGCCGAAATGCTGGTGCTCGACACTGCCAAACCGGTCGCTTATTACGATCACCCGTTCTTCGGAAAGTACCCCGTCATCACGGAGAATCATTTCGGCAAGGGTATGGTGACCTACGAAGGCACGGTGTTGAGCGCGGCGCTGCAGGAGAAGGTGCTGGGGCGCGTGCTCGAACAGACGCAACTGGCGGGGCCCGACCAGAAGCTGCCCGCGGCGGTGCGAGTGAAGCACGGCGTCAACCGCGCGGGCAAGGCGATCCACTACTACTTCAATCTCTCATCGGCGCCGCAAAGCGTGGTTTACTCCTATGCCCGAGGCACGGAATTGCTATTGAAGCGGCCCGTAGCTGCGGCCTCTTGGTTGGCGATTGAGCCGTGGGGCGTGGCCATCGTGGAAGAAGAATAGGTTTTCGGGCGCGTGAAGCAGCGATTCATGCTACCGGCCGCTCCCTGACGGTCGCGGCTCCGAATGCAGCTCCGATTCGTTTGCGAGGCGGGTGAGTTCCGCCGGCATGCTATTCTGGAAACTCGAAGGCCGCAGGGACGGCGCGACGCGCGTTCCCGCGAATGCGGAGAGATGGCCGAGTGGTTGAAGGCGCACGCTTGGAAAGCGTGTATAGGGGAAACTCTATCCAGGGTTCGAATCCCTGTCTCTCCGCCAGACTATCCGCTATTGCATGACTGGCGGCGCTGGTCTTTGCGGCCACGCAACTCTACCCCGCTAGCGTTTCGGGTTCCCGCGGAAGCGCCGGCAGGATCGCCCCGCGGCACTCGCCGAAACCGATCCGCCGCAAGCCAGGCTGCTCGCACCAACCACGGAGGATCACTTCGTCACCATCCTCCAGGAACCGCCGCGTCTCGCCGGTCGGCAGCTCGTTTCTTGAGTGGGTACCTATCCCTCCTTACAGATTTCCGCGCAGCGCCTGTTCGCGCTCGATGGCCTCGAAAAGCGCCTTAAAATTCCCCTTGCCGAAGCTGCGGCTCCCCTTGCGCTGAATCACTTCGAAAAACAACGTGGGCCGGTCCTCCACCGGACGCGTGAAGACCTGGAGCATGTAACCCTCGTCGTCCCGATCGACAAGGATGCCACATTCCTCGAGCGCCGCGGCGGGCTCATCGATGGGTCCCGTTCGCGCCAGCAGGTTTTGATAATACGTCGAGGGAACGCGCAGAAATTCCACGCCCTGGCGTTGCAGCTTCGAGACGGTTTCAATGATGTTGCCGGTTGCCAATGCAATGTGCTGCACGCCGGGTCCCCGGTAGAACTCCAGGTACTCCTCGATTTGCGATTTGCGTTTGCCCATGGCCGGCTCGTTGATAGGGAACTTGACCCGCTGGTTGCCGTTCGACATCACCTTCGACATCAGCGCCGAATATTCCGTGCTGATGTCCTTGTCATCGAAGTGTTTGAATAACCGGAATCCCATCACGTCGCGATAGAAATCCACCCAGCGGTTCATCTCGCCCCAACCGACGTTGCCGACGATGTGATCGATGTGCGTCAGTCCGCTGGGCCGTGCCACCAGGTCATCGCCTTCCACCTTCCGAAAACCGGGCAGAAATGCGCCGTTGTAGTTGGCCCGTTGGACAAACGTGTGAATGGTGTCGCCGTAGGTTGCGATCGCCGCCAGACGGACTTCGCCGTCCGCATCCCGCAGGGTTTCCGGCTCGCGCACGCTGCGCGCGCCGCGCTGGGTGGTCTCTCGCCAGGCTGCCTCTGCGTCGTCCACCCACAACGCGATGTCATGCACACCATCGCCATGCAACCGGATGGAATCGGAGATCGGATGGTCCGGGCCCAGCGGTGTTGTCAATACCAGGCAGATCCGCTTCTGCACCAGCACGTAAGATGCCCGGTCACGAGTGCCGGTCTCGGGTCCGCGGTAGGCAGCCAGCCGGAAGCCGAACGCCGAACGGTAATAGTGCGCCGACTGTCGCGCATTGCCGACATAGAATTCCACATGGTCGATGCCGTTGAGCGGGAGGAAATCCTTCCCGGCATCCCGGCTAGCGGACGGAGTTTGTTCCAGCGATGACGGCATAGCTTCTCCTGAAGGCTTCGATGCAAAGTAAGTTGTCCTCGCCGGTGCCGGTGGAAATGCGCAGGCAGTTGGGCAGGCCGAAAGCCTTCAGCGGCCGCACCACCACGCCTTGCGCCAGCAACTCCTCAAAAATGTGGCGGGCCTCCCGCTCGCCTGGCAGGGCGGTCATGACGAAGTTCGCCTGCGACGGCACCACGCGAATGCCGATTTCCTCGAGACCGGAACTGAGCTGCCCAATCCCCCGCGAATTCAGCTCGATAGAGCGATGCAAGAACTCGTCGTCCGACAGGGCGGCGATACCGGCGGCTTGCGCTGGCGTCGAAGGTTCGAACGGCAACTTGACCTTGAGCAGGTTGCGGATCAACTCCTCATGCGCGAACCCGTACCCGATCCGAACACCGGCCAGCCCGTAAACCTTCGAAAAAGTGCGCAGCGTGATCACGTTGTCGTAACGGTAATGCAGGGAATCGGGGTACTGCGGGTTGTCCTTCGCGTATTCGAAGTAGGCTTCGTCGAGGATGATCAGCACGCGCTCCGGCACGTGCCGGTAGAAATCGTCGAACTGTTGCCTGGTGAAAATCGTGCCCGTAGGGTTGTTCGGGTTGGCGAGATAAACGAGCTTGGTATGGGAATTGATCTGCCCGGCCAGCGCCGGCAGATCGTAGTGCCAGTCGCGGTAAGGCACGGTCCGGTATTTCACGCCGCGCGAGCGCGCCAGCACCTGGAAACCGATGAAGGCTGCCTCCGTGGTGAGCACTTCGTCGTCATCGCACAGAAATGCGCGCACGATGTTGGACATGATGCCCTCCGAACCGCTGCCGGCGATCACGTTCTCCAGCTTGAGCGAGAACCGGCGCGCCAGAGCCTCACGCAAATCGAGGCCCCCGTTCGGATACAAGTGCAGCCCTGCGAGCGACCGCCGGATGGCCTCGACCGCACGCGGCGAGGCGCCCAGCGGATTCTCGTTGGAGGCCAGCTTGGCGACCCGGCTCAGCCCGTATTGCCTGCGAACCGACTCCGCCGTCCGCCCGGCTTCATAGGGCTGGAGGGCTTCAATATAAGGAGGAACGAGTGGCACCCTAGACGCATCCCTGGTACGCAGTGTACCATAGCACCTCCTAGAAGTGGTTGTATTCGGTAGCGGCGTCTGGTATAAACAGGACAGGAACCGATTGAGGGGAGGGGATGATGTCTAAAGCCTCTGCAATCAGTGAGGAATTGGAGCGCGGGTTGACCACCGGCCACGCTCCGTTCATCGAGGAAGCCCGCTCGCGCGGTGAGCTTTACATCCGCCAGCCTTACGAGTTGTACTCGGCGGCCAACCACGAATCGTGGCGTCGTCTTTTTGAGCGCATCCAGCCGCGCTGGGAACGCTACGCCAACCGTCATTTCCTGCAAGGAATCGAGGCGCTGCAACTGCCTCCCGACCGCATTCCGCGGCTCGCCGACATCAATCGAGTGTTGGAGCCACTGACCGGATTCCAGGCCAGAGCCGTGAGCGGCTACGTGCCGGGTCTGCTCTTTTTCGACTGCCTGCGGCGCCGCGAGTTTCCCACCACCATCACGATTCGTTCTGCCAGCCAACAAGACTATCTGCCCGAGCCCGACATCTTCCACGACCTCGCCGGCCACGTGCCCATGCACACGGAGAAGGCCTTCGCCGACATTTTGGTGCGCTTCGGCGATTGCGCGCAGACTGCGGTGGAAATCTCGGCGGGCATCCGCGACGAGCAGGAACGGGCCCGGCGCCTCACCAGCATCATTCGGGCCATGTCGCGTTTCTTCTGGTTCACCATCGAATTCGGTTTGATGCGCGGCCCCAACGGGATCCGCGCATACGGCAGCGGACTTCTCAGTTCCTACGGCGAATTGCAGCACGCCATCGAGTCGGACGAAGTGGGCCGCTTTCCCGTCCAGGCCGAATGGGTGATCAACCAGGCCGCCGAGATCGACCACTATCAACCGATCTTGTTCATTGTCGATTCCTTCGAGCATCTGTTCGATCTGGTGGACCAGCTTGAGCGTTGGATGCGTGAGGGCAGGCTGAACAACGTGGCGCCCGGCCTGCCGGAAATCGACGAACGGGACTTGCGCAGCTTTCTGGAAGCGGCGAGCCGATGATGGTACGAGGCAACGCTACCACAAACGCCGAGCGGATGAGAGAGCTGGTCTGCGGCCTGCGCGCACTCGAAGCCCGGATCCAGGCTGGCGGCGGCCCGGCCAAAGCCGAGAAACAGCACGCGGCCGGCAAGCTGACGGCCCGCGAGCGGATTGCCCGCCTGCTGGATCCCGGCAGCCCATTTCTTGAAGTCGGCTTGCTGGTCGCCTACGACCAATACGAAGGACAAGGCCCGTGCGCGGGCGTGGTCACCGGCCTGGGGCGCATCGAAGGAAGAGCGGCGGTCGTGGTGGCCAACGACGCCACGGTGAAGGCCGGTTCCTGGTGGCCGGAAACCATCACGAAGATCCTGCGCGCGCAGGAAATCGCCATGCGCAACCGCGTTCCAATCGTCTACCTGGTGGACTCGGCGGGCGTGAACCTGCCGTTGCAGGATGGTATCTTCCCCGGGCAATACGGCGCGGGCCGGATCTTCTATTACAACTCGCTGATGCGGCGGAAACTGCGCGTGCCGCAAGTATCGGCGGTGATGGGCCCCTGCATCGCGGGCGGGGCTTACCTACCCGCCCTGAGCGACGTCATCATCATGGTCGAGAACGTCAGTTTCCTGGGACTGGGCGGACCGAACCTGGTGAAGGGGGCCACCGGCAGCACGGCCGGCTCGGAGGAACTCGGCGGCGCCTCCATGCACACCGTCTCGAGCGGTGTGGCCCATTACAAGGCCGAGGACGATGCGCATTGCCTGGAGCTGATCCGGCAGGTGTTCCGCGCCTTTCCTCCGCCGCCGGGCGAGGTCACCGGGTGCGCGCCCGCTCTGCCTGCTTCCGAGCTTTACGAAGCGCTGCCGGCGGACCACCGGCTGCCCTACGACGTGGAGCGCATCATCGGCGCGGTTTTCGATCGCGACGACTACCTGGAGTTCCAGCCGGATCATGCGCCCGAGATGCTGTGCGCGCAGGCGCGGCTCAACGGGTGGCCGGTGGCTTTGGTGGCAAACCGGCGTGGCTTCCTGAGAACCGCGGCCGGGCCGCGCGTGGGCGGCATCGTCTATACCGAATCGGCGCGCAAGGTGGCGTATTTCGTGGACAACGCCGAGCGGCAGAGCTGGCCGTTGATCTACCTGCAGGATGTCTCCGGCTTCATGGTCGGCGTGGATGCGGAAGCGAGCGGCATTATTCGCGCGGGCGCGGAGATGGTCGAAACCATGTCTTGCGCGACGGTCCCCAAGATCGTTTTGACCCTGAACCACGCCAGCGGAGCGGGCTATTACGCGATGGCCGGTCAGGGGTTCGACCCTCACTTCACGCTCGGCTGGCCCACCGCGCGCATCGGAGTGATGGAGGGCGAATCGGCGGTACAGGCCGTTTTCGGGGCGGAAATCGAGAAACACAAGTCCAACGGGCAGCCGCTGCCCCCGGAGATCGAGCGGCGGATTGCACAGACGCGCGCGGATTACGATCGCTGGCTGGAGGCGACCTTCGCGGCGGCGCGAGGCCACGTGGACGCGTTGATCGATCCGCTCGATACCCGCCAGACGCTGGCGTTTCTGCTGGAGGTCACGCTCGAGAATCCGAACCGCAGGCCACTGGCGCTGGAGACGCTGACATGATCCGCGTCGCCAATGGGCAGGGTTTCTGGGGCGATTGGCTGGAAGCGCCAGTGCGGCTGGTGGAGCAAGGCCCGATCGATTACCTGACACTCGACTACCTGGCCGAAGTCACGATGGCCGTGCTCGAAAAGCAGCGGCAACGGAATCCCGAACTGGGTTACGCGGCCGATTTCCCGCCGTTGATGGAGCGCCTGGCGCCAAAGCTAAAGCAAAAGGGGATTCGCGTGGTCACCAACGCGGGTGGATTGAATCCCCGCGCGTGCGCCCGCGAGGTGCTTCGCCGCGCGCCCGGCCTGAAGGTAGCCATTGTCGAAGGCGACGCGGTGACGGCGCGCATCGACGAGTTTCTAGCGAAGGGCTACCGGTTGAACCATATCGATACCGGCGAACCCCTCGACAATGTCCGCGGCAGGATCCTCAGCGCGAACGCCTACCTGGGCGCATTCCCGCTCGCACAAGCTTTGACGGCGGGCGCGGACGTGGCGATCTCCGGGCGCTGCGCCGATTCCGCGCTGGTGTTGGCGCCCTCGATTCACGCCTTCGGTTGGAGTGCCGGCGACTGGGACCTGCTGGCGGCCGGCGCCACCGCGGGACATATCGTCGAGTGCGGCGCGCAGACCACCGGCGGCAATTCGCAAGTGGACTGGCGGGAGATTCCGGATTTCGATGAAATCGGCTACCCCATCGCCGAAATCGACGCCGGCGGCACTTTTGCGATCACCAAGCACGCCGGCACCGGCGGGCGAGTGACTGCGGATATCGTCAAGGAACAACTGCTGTACGAGATCGGCGACCCGCGCAGCTATCTCACGCCGGACGTAATCGCCGATTTCACCAATCTCCATCTTGCCGATGATGGACCGGACCGGGTCCGCATCACCGGCGCCAAGGGCCGCGAGCGGCCCTCGTGCCTGAAGTTGAGCATCAATTACGCGGCGGGCTGGAAAGCGATCGGGACACTCGTCTACACCGCGCCGGACGCCGTGGCCAAGGCCCAGGCCGCCGACCGCATCGTGCGGCGCAGGTTGGAAAAGCTCGGCCTGCGCTTCGACGAGATCTACACCGAATACCTGGGCTGGAACGCCTGCCATGGAAACGCAGCGCCGGCGGCGTGGGCAGTCCCGGAAGTGCAGTTGCGGATCGGCGTCCGCGGCCAGGACAGAAGCGCCGTCGAGCGCTTCACTCGGGAAATGGCGCCGTTGGTGCTCAGCGGCCCGCCCGGCGCCACCGGCTATGGCGGCGAAGGGCGCCCCAAGGTGCGCGAGGTGATCGGCAACTGGGCGGCGCTGCTTCCCCGCGAGGAGATACGGCCCAGGGTCGAGGTTTTCGAGTGAAGGCGCCGCTCTCACAAATCGCCCACACGCGCTCCGGCGACAAAGGCGACGTGGTCAATATTGGCGTAATCGCCTGGCGCGCCGCGGACTACCCGGCCCTGGTGCGCGAAGTGACCACACGTCGCGTGTTCGAGTTCTTCGAGGATCGCATCGCCGGACCCGTCGAGCGCTTCGAAGCGCCGAACCTGGGCGCGCTCAACTTCCTGCTGCACGGCGCGCTTGGCGGGGGGGGCACGGTTTCGCTGCGCATCGATTCGCAGGGGAAGACTTTCGGCGCGGCGCTGCTGCGGATGGAGATCGAAATCGATGAGTGAAAGACTGATTGTGCGGCGCGAGGGGCGCGTGGCGCGCGTCACGCTGAACCGTCCGCAAGTGCGCAACGCGCTCGATTCCCAGCTCTGCGCCGCGCTGCTCCGCGCACTCGAGGAAGCCAATAACGATGCGACGGCCGGTTCCATTCTGCTCGATGCGGCGGGCTCCGCATTCTGCGCCGGCATGGACCTCAAAGAGCCAGGGGCGCTCGATTCCGCTTCGCTTCCGCCGCTGCACGCGGGTCTGTTCTCGTTCGGCCGCAACCTAAGTAAGCCGATGGTAGCGGCCGTTCAAGGGCCCGCTCTCGGCGGAGGCACCGGCCTGGCGTTGAATGCGCACATCGTGCTCGCCGCCGATAGTGCCCGGTTTGGGCTGACCGAGACCCGCATCGGACTTTGGCCTTACACCATTTTCCCGGTGGTGGCGGCGGCGGTCGGCAAACGCAAAGCGACGGAGCTGGCAATCACGGGCCGCATCATCGGCGCGGCTGAAGCGGCGGCGCTCGGCATGGCGGATGAAGTGGTTCCCGCCGAGAGCCTGGCGGCTCGCGCGATGGAGCTGACGAACCAGCTCGCGCGGGGCAGCAGCGAGGCACTGGCCGCCGGGCTGAGTTTCCTGCGGGACACAGAGGGCTTGCCTCCGGACGAGATTCAACGCTTGGCGGCCGAGCGCCGGCTGGAGGCGCAGCGGACCCCCGATTTTCGGGAGGGAGTGGAAGCGTTCCGGCAAAAGCGCGAGCCCGTATGGCCATCGCATCGAACGTAACGGTGGTTGCCGGTCGCGCCGGCGGTCTTGCCGCCGGTGTTCTATCACATCGTTCGCTCGGTTGAAGACGCGAAGCGGCTGGGAACCGCTCGCCGAAGGGGATTAGGGAGGGGACAAATGAGCGCCAGTCAGGCTGCGCTGGAAACGCGCGCGATATTTCCGTACTTCAACGAGGAGCACAAGCTGTTCCGCGCCTCGGTTAAGGAATTCTGTAAACGCGAGATCGCTCCCCGCTCCCAGCAGTGGGAAGAGGATCATCACTACCCCAAGGAGATCTTTCGCCGGGCCGGAGCCCTGGGGCTCTTCGGCATCCGCAGCGATCCCGACTGGGGCGGCGCGGGCATGGACTGGTGGGCCAGCGCGGCCGCTTACGATGCACTGCGCTATACCGACTTCCCCAGCCTCAACATCGGCTTCATGGTGCAGGCCGACCTGACCATCCCCATGATCGAACACCTGGGAACGAACGAACAGAAGCGGGAATTCCTGGCTCCGGCAATCGCCGCGGACCGCATCGCGGCGCTGGGCATCAGCGAACCCGGCTGCGGCTCCGACGTGGCCGGGATCCAGTGCCACGCGCGGGAATCCGGCGGCGACCTGATCGTCAACGGACAGAAACTATGGATCACCAACGGCGCCATCGCCGACTTTATCGTATTGGCCGTGCGCACCGCCGAAAACCGGCACAAGGGCATTTCCATCGTGCTCTTTCCGACCGACGTCAAGGGCTTCAGCGTGGGGCGGCGGGTCAGCAAAGTCGGCCACGTAGCGTCCGATACGGCGCATTTGTTTTTCGACGAATGCCGGATTCCGGCGCGGTACATTCTGGGCGAGCGCAATCACGGCTTCTATTACGTGGTTCGCAATTTCCAGGGCGAGCGCGTGGCGCTGACTCTCCTGGTGCTGGCCTTCATGGACCGCGCCATCGAGCTGGCGGTCGATTACGCCCGCGAGCGCAAGGCTTTCGGCGTTCCTCTGATTGAAAAGCAGGTTTGGAAGCACCGCTTCGCCGAGCACGTCGCGAACATCGAAGCCGCACGCTGGCTCACCTATCGGGCGCTCGATCTTCTGAACCGCAACGAAAAGCCGGAAAATGCCGTGGCGATGGCGAAGCTCGTCGTGTGCGACCTGGCGCAGAAAGTGACCTACGATTGCATGCAGGTCTTCGGCGGCTTTGGTTACACCACGGAATACCCCATCGGCCGCATCTGGCGCGACATGCGGCTCTACACCATCGGCGGCGGCACCAGCGAAATCATGAAGGAGATCATCGCCAAGCACCAAGGCTACTAAGCGCACCCGGCGTGCCGGCTGGCACTCGTCCATTGCCGCGAGAATGGGATCATGAATAGCGTGAGGATGGACAAGTGGCTTTGGGCCGCCCGATTCTTCAAGACGCGTTCGCTCGCGGCGCGCGCATGCGAACTGGGCAGGATTGGGTTCAACGGACAACCGGCCAAGGCCGCGCGCGAGGTCCGCATCGGCGACTTGTTGCAAGTGAAGAACGCGACTGGCGACTTTCAGGTGGAGGTTCTGGCGCTCAGTGAGATGCGCGGCCCGGCAGTGGTTGCGCAGACGCTCTACCGTGAAACCGAGGCGAGCCGGGAGTTGCGGTTAAGGCTGGCAGAAGAGCGAAAACTGCTGCCGCACTTCGAGGCCTTGCGGGAAGGCAAGCCATCGAAGCGCGATCGCCGCCAAATCGACCGGCTTCGGCGCAGAGTCTGACTGCGGAAGAGAAGCAGCCTGGTCGAGCTTTCACACTGTGCCGGATGTGGGCTTGTTAGCACCAAAACCAGGCAATCGCAGAGGCTATCATAGGTTAGTCCGGAGGACATACCACAACTATGAGCGACGACGCTGCCGTCCACCATGCCCAGAGGGGACACGAGATGACACGGGCGCTGCGCCCGATGTATGCGCGGCAATGGCTGCTTGGGCCGACGCCACGCCACGCAATGCCCGAGGAAGGAATGCCGCCGGGCACGGCCTACCAGTTGATCCACGACGAGCTGATTCTCGACGGCAGCTCGCGCTTCAATCTGGCTACCTTCTGCGGCACTTGGATGGAGCAGGAAGCCCGGCACCTGATGTCCGAGACATTCGACAAGAACATGATCGACAAGGACGAGTACCCGCAGACGGCCGAGCTGGAGATGCGCTGCGTACACATGCTGGCCGATCTATGGCATGCGCCGGATCCCGCCGGCACGCTGGGCACATCCACCATCGGATCCAGCGAAGCGTGCATGCTGGGCGGCCTCGCGCTCAAATGGCGCTGGCGCGAACGGATGCGCAAGCTGGGAAAGCCGGTGGATCGGCCCAACCTGGTGCTGGGCGCCAACACGCAAGTTTGCTGGCACAAATTCGCGCGGTATTGGGACGTGGAGGAGCGGACGGTGCCGCTCGAAGGCAACCATTCCGTCACCGATCCGGAACGCGCGGCGGCGGCCTGTGACGAGAACACCATCGGCGTGGTGAGCGTGCTGGGCAGCACGTTCACCGGCGAATACGAGAATGTCGGCGCGTTAAGCGCGGCGCTCGACCTCTTGCAGGAAATAACGGGCCTGGACATTCCCATCCACGTGGATGGCGCGAGCGGCGCTTTCGTGGCGCCCTTCCTGCAACCCGACCTGTTGTGGGACTTTCGGCTGCCGCGCGTGAAATCCATCAACACGTCCGGGCACAAGTACGGGTTGGTCTACCCGGGCGTGGGTTGGATCGTCTGGCGGGAGGCGGCGGATCTCGATCCGGACCTGATCTTCAACGTGGATTACCTCGGCGGCACCATGCCCACGCTGGCCATCAATTTTTCGCGCCCGGCCAGCCAGGTGGTGGCGCAGTATTACAACCTGATCCGGCTCGGTAAGTCGGGTTATCGCGCTATCCACCAGGCGTGTCAGGACGTCGCTGTCCGCCTCGCGAAGAACATCGCCGAGCTCGGCCCGTTCGAGCTGCTCAGCGACGGACGGGACCTCCCCGTATTCGCGTGGACTCTGAAGGATTCAACGCACTGGTCGCTGTACGATCTGGCGGACAGGCTCCGCGACCGCGGCTGGCAGGTGCCCGCATACCGCATGCCCGCCAAGCGGCAGGACCTGGTAGTGCAACGCATCGTGGTGCGCAACGGGTTCACCCACGATCTGGCCGACATGCTGCTGCGCGACATCCGCCGGCACCTCGACTGGTTCGCCGCGCAGCCCGGTCTCAAACCGACCATGGACGGCGCAGGCTTTCATCACTGAGGCGGGGCCCCGAGGACGCATGGAAGATGGTTTGCATTGGGGGAGAATAGGCCCATGAGCCTCACGGATTTGTTGCTAGGCCGCCCGCTGGCGACAGAGGAAGAGAAGGCCGAACGGATAGCGCCCGGTAAGGGCATTCCTATTTTCGGACTGGATGCGCTCAGCTCCGCCGCTTACGGGCCGGAAGCTGCGCTGACGCTCCTGATTCCACTGGGAATGGCCGGGGTGGCTTACATAGTCCCCATCAGCATCAGCATCATCATCCTGCTCGGCATCGTATACTTCTCCTACCGCCAGACCATCATGGCGTATCCGCAGGGCGGCGGATCGTACACCGTCGCCAGCGAAAACCTGGGTGTGCGGGCCGGCCTGTTGGCCGCCGCCTCGCTGATGGTGGATTACGTCCTGACCGCAGCCGTGGGCATTTCGGCCGGCGTGGGGGCCCTGATTTCCGCCGTGCCTTCGCTGGAGAAGCACACGCTGGCGCTGTGCCTGGCGATTCTGATCGTAGTAACGCTGGTGAATCTGCGGGGCGTCAGCGCCACCGGCGGCATCTTCCTGGCCCCGACATATCTGTTCATCTTCTGCCTGCTGGCGATGATTGCGCTGGGCGTCATCAAAACGCTGCTGGCCGGCGGGCATCCCGTTCCCGTGGTCGCACCGCCCCACCTGGGCGCCGCGACCGAAGCTGTGGGCATTTGGCTGCTGCTACGAGCCTTCGCCAGCGGCTGCACGGCGATGACCGGCGTGGAGGCCGTCAGCAACGGCGTGATGGCTTTCAAGGAACCGGCTTCCGTCACGGCGCGCTTCACCCTTACCCTGGTGATCGGGATTCTCATGGTGATGCTGGCCGGCATCGCATTCCTTGCGAAAGCGTATGGCGTGGCGGCCACGCTTCCCGGCGAGGTGGGCTATCAAAGCGTGCTCTCACAGTTGCTTGCCGCCATCACCGGAAATGGCATCTTCTACGGCGTGAGCATTGGATCGATTCTGGTTGTTCTGGCGTTGTCGGCGAATACGGCCTTCGCCGATTTTCCGCGCCTGGCGCGGGCCATTTCGCAGAACGGTTTCCTGCCGCATGGCCTGGCGATCCGCGGCCGCCGGCTGGTCTATACCCAGGGGGTCTACGCGCTGGCGCTATTGGCTGGCGCGCTGCTTATCGTATTCGGAGGAGTTACCGACCACCTGATTCCACTCTATGCGGTGGGAGCATTCCTGGCCTTCACGCTCTCCCAGGCCGGCATGGTGATGCACTGGAAGCGCGTGGGAGGGCCTGGCGCGTCCAAAAGCATGCTCGTGAACGGAGTGGGAGCCTTGGCGACCGGGCTCACGGTGATCGTCGTACTGATCGCCAAGTTCACCGAAGGCGCTTGGATTACGCTCCTCTTGATTCCCGGGCTCATCACGATGATGCGAGTGGTAAAGCGCCATTACGAGCATGTGGGGGAGGAGGTGAATCTTGGTGGGCGGTTGAACATCGCGGACATCGCCCCGCCGCTGATTGTAATCACCGTCGACCGTTGGAGCCGCATTACCCAGAAAGCTCTGCGCTTCGCGATGGCGATCTCACCCGACATCCTGGCCGTGCACGTCGTTAGCGACCAGGAGCCGGACTCGCTCGCGAGCCAGTGGGAGGATTTGGTGGAGCAACCCTCGCGCCAGGCCGGGTTGGCTGGGCCGGACCTGGTGGTTCTCAAATCGCCTTACCGATTCGTGATCCGGCCGATCCTGAACTACGTGCTCGATCTTGAAAAGACTCACCCACGGCGCCAGATCGCAGTGCTCATTCCCGAGTTGGTGGAGCGCCGCTGGTACTTGAATCTGCTGCATAACCATCGCTCTGAAGTGCTGAAAGCTCTGCTTCTGTTCCAAGGCGAGAGGCGGATCACAGTGATCAACATACCTTGGTATCTGCCCGACTGAGCCCGGCTCGGGGGACTCGCGGCTAACCAAGGCCGCCGACCCTTTATGGGCGCTCCGTCGAACTTACCGCGCCTTCACCGAAAGAAACTCGCGCACGTTTTCGCGCAGCAGTTGCGGGAAGGTTTTATCCAAGTAAGAGCGGATGGAGACGTAGCACTCGTCGCAGTTGTTGTGGCGGGTGAACTCTTCCACCATCCGCGCGCGGTCCTCGAGCTTATACTTGCCGAACTGCATCGAGCACGGCTGCAAGGCGCCATCCGCCGTCACCACCAGGAAGCGCAAGCCGGCCTTGCAGCCCGGCGCGCTGGCGCGTTCGAAATAGCGGCGCGTGGCGGCCAGCGTGCTCGGAGCGTTGACGATCCAGTTGGTCTCGTCGCGCCGCCGCTCCACGCGGTCGAGTTGGCGGTTCAACATGGCCAGTTGCTCCGGCGATGTCAGCAGGTAGTCGCGGCAGCCCGTGCGTCGAGCCGAGTAGGCGCTGTAACACAGGTTGACGCCCCAGGCGCGGGCCTTGTCCGCGATGGCATTGATCTCGCCCACGTTCTCGCTGGTGATGCAGGAATTGAGGACGATATCGTCGTGCCCCAGCGCGGCCAGTTTCGGAATCAGGCCTTCCAGGTGCGAGTACAGGCCGGGATGGACACGGAACTGGTCGTGCCGCTCGTCGGGAAAATCCAGGCTCACCGAAAACTGGTCGATGCCCGCCTCGCGCAGTTCCAGATAGCGCTGCTCGGTCATCAGCGACCAGTTGGAGACCAGAATTGTGTACGGCAGGCCGTGGCCGCACTGGATGTTGCGCACGATCTCGGTCAGGTCCGGCCGCATCAACGGCTCGCCGCCAGAAACCTGCACCACGCACGGCTGCAGCGCCTCCATGTAGCGCGGATAATCGGAGGGCCGCAGGTTGCGCGTTTCGTCGCGCGGGCCACCATGGTCGCAATGCTTGCAATAGCACGTGCAGGCGTCGGTCACCTCGAAGGACACCACCAGCGGACGGTCGCTCACCCAGTTGCGCGTGCCGCGGCCGATGATCCGCAGCGATTCCGTGAGTGGCACCTTGCGCATGGTTTCGTCGGTTGCCCACCCGCCGCGCGAAAGCTCGCGCCCCACCGTGATCAAGCGGCGGATTCTTAAGGGCTGATGCCATTGTAATCGAATTCACCTCGTCCCAGAAACCAGCGAAGAACACCGGCGGCAGAGACCGCCGGCGTTACGGCACCAGCGCTGCATTCGTAACGCCGGCGGTCTTTGCCGCCGGTCCTTTGCCGGCCTTGTCGAGAAGAATCTCGAAGTTGGCAGGCGGCAGCGCCTGCCCCAACATCGCGGCGTACAATAGGTTGCGCGGCGCTTCGGGCCGACGGAACTTTGGCGGCCGCGCGCGCGTATTACTTGCGAGATCTTATGACAGCCACAACCAGCCCGCTTCTGGGCCCAATCCACGCACTTCTGGCGGAGAAAGGTTACGAAGTCTCCGAGCCAGCGCCCGATACATTGACCATCCGGGAGGTCGAAAGCGGAGTCACCGCGCGCGCGGTGCTCCAGGGCGACATCCTGTTCCTGTCGCTGGTATGCACGGTGGCGCCCAAGGCGGCCATCACGCCGGAAATCATGGCGAGCATGCTGGCCGCCGACAACGGCATTTCCACCTCGTATTTTCAGCTTTATGACGCGGGCGCCGGCAAGCTGGCCGTGACCCTGAACAACTTCTGCAAACTGTTGGACTGGGGACCGGAGGACGAGGACGAAGTTCTCTCCTGCGTCCATTTCCTGCTGGTGGATGTGATGACAGCCCGCAAGGTACTGAGCGGTTTGAGTTCGTAAGCGAGGAACACGATGCCATTCTTAGGAGATTTCATGTCGAGACTGGGCCGCGTGGCGCGCGGCCAGGCCAATGCGGGCGCCGATGCCATTGAGGACGCCACGTTCGAAGCCACCGTGAATCAGACGGTGGCGGACATGCGGAACGAGTTGAACAACGTGGTGCGCGCTTCGGCCGTGGCCATGAGCAACTACAACCGCCTGGACGCCGAATACCAGAAGTACGTACGGCAGTCGCAGGATTGGAAAGACCGGGCGGGCCAGGCGCTGGACGCCGGCAACGAGGACCTGGCCAAGAAAGCGCTGGCCAAGAAGGCTGAATGCGACCGCCAGATTGCGTCCATGCAACAGGCCGTGGATGCGGCGCGGCAAACCAGCGAGAAGCTGAAGAGCCAGGTGGGCGAGCTGAAGAGCAAGATCGACGAAGGCGAGCGAACCGCCACCACGCTGGTGGCGCGCAAGAACGCCGCCGCCGCGCAACGGAAAGTGGCCGAAGCGATGGCTGGCGTGGGCAGCGCCGATAACGCCTTCGCCCAGCTCAACCGCTTCGAGGACACGGTCTCCAAGGAAGAGGCCACCGCCAAGGCGTTCGACGAACTGGCCTCGACCGGCAAGGACGAGGATCTGGAAAAGCAGTTTGCCGAACTGAGCGGCCACGGCGTGGACGCCGACCTGGCCGCGCTCAAAGCGGAACGGCAAGCCGCCAAAGCGCCTACGCCGCCTTACATCCCCAAGGAACTGGCGAGCGGCAGCCCGCCGGTCGCAACCGGCGCGCAGGTGGGCGAGAAAGCCAAGGCGTAAACCGGGATGGGCCCGATCACATTCACGCTGACCGGCGTTCTGGTTGCCTTGCTGGTGGTGGTGCTGATGAAACTGTTCAAGACACCTCATGCCGCCGCGCCCGCCGCGGCGCCGGTGGAAGACCTGGCCAATTTGAAGCCAACGCAAGCGCGCGCCGGGGACGTGATTTCCATCGCCGGCGCGGGCGACAACATGACCGACCTCGATTTCACCTCCGACCGCTGCACCTGGTTTCGAGCCGGCGCGCACAACTGGTTCGAGCTGAGCGGCCCTTACAAGGAGCGGCGCGTGGCCATGCGGGTGGATGCGAGCGCCGACGGGGCTGTCAGCATCTCGACGGAGGCGCGCCAGCCAACCCTCGAGGATCTGGGCCTAAGCGAAGAAGACCTCGCGCAAATGGATGAACGCCAGAACACCGGCGACGACTTCGATTTCGATGGCAAGGTCTGGATGTACAGGATGAGCCGGGAAGTCCAATCGACGCGCAGCGATCAGCCCCAGCCGGTGGGATTCTACTGTTGGGAATATCGGGAGCAGTGCGGCACGGGCATCCTCGTCATCCGCAAGGAGCAGGCCGAGCCGTTCGCCGTCACGCGTTACAGGGGAATCCCCGCCGCCGACGTGACGATTTACCGGGGAACCAAGGGCTGACCGCGCCGGTTGAGACCGGCGGCGCAAAAGGGCCATGTTATGAGACGGTCAGTCCAAACGCCGCGACTGCTCGCTGGCGGTCGCGCATCGGAACCGGTTCTAGTGGGGCAGGATGCCATCCTGCGCGCGGTTGCCAACCGCGCGCGGTCCGATTGCCAATCGGACCGCAGCTTGGCAAGCTGCCCCACAAAGAAAGGTAGCGGCATTCGATGACCAGATCCGGACTCAAATTCCTCGCGGTATTGCTGACTGTGTCGATTGGGGTGGTGCTCACCGCCGGTCTCGACAACCTGCCGCGCAACCTGCGCCAACAAATCGACAGCGAGCGCGCTGCGCTGGCAGCCTCGCAACAGCAGGTCGCCCAAGCCAAGAGCGAGGTAACCGGCGAGGTCGCGTCGGACCGCGCGCTCTTCCACACCATCCCCGCCGCCATCCAGTATCCCGCCGGGCTGGCGAAATCGGAGTCTCGGCTCGGCGACGCGCAGCGCGACATGGACGAGCTGTCGCGCATGGAGAAGCAGAATCGGCGGCAAGACCGGCAGAAAGTGGAGTCGCTGCTGGCCGACGAGCGTGCCGCACGCGGCGGCGCGGTGAGCACGGCCACGGATATTCAAAAAGACGCTGCTCATTGGATCGAACTGAAGCAGGAACTGCCGCAGCGGCTCGAGCAGATGAGCCGCGATTACCAGGCAGTACACGCTTTCGACCTGGCACCGGTCGAGGCCGCAGTCGCGAAAGGCGAGACCGATTGGCCGGAAAAGAAGCCGGCTCTGGACGCGTGCGTCGCCGGGCTCCACAGCGTCGTCACCGAGAGCGACAACCTGTGGCAATCCACCGCAGAAGAGCGCCGGCAAGCGGCTGCCGCCGATTTTGCGCACCTGGATTTTGCCGCGCTGGTGGCCGCGCAAGACGCGTTGCACAACGCCGCCACCGGGCTGCCGCACCAGGCCGAGGACGTCCGCTCGCTCGACGGAGAGCTTTATTACTCGTGGGACAAGATTCTGGTCGACATGGAAGTGCGCGGCACCGGCAGCGCGCGCCATTACGACCAGGAGATCCGCACCGTCAAGACGCGCGTGGACGATGCCGCCGCCAAGCCCGGCACCAGCACGTCCGACGAAGCGTGGGTGGATGTTTCCAGCGCCACCTACGATGCCATGCGCAACGACCTGGGCATGGCCCTCGAGCACAAGCCCGCCGGCAAGTTCGATTCCGAAGCCGATCGCGTGGCGCAGCCGGCCGGCTTCGCTTACATGGCGCCGCCCGGCCAGACGAATCAATACGGCTATTGGGACCACCACGACGGACGGGATTTCTGGGTCTTCTACGGCCAGTACGCACTGATGCGCGACCTTCTGTTCAACCGTTCCTACCGGCCCATCGAGCGTTACGATTGGGAGGGCTACCACGACTCGTGGCGGAGCGGACGGACTTATTATGGCCGCGATGAAGCGGCCGGCGCACCGAAGTACGGTTCGCAGGGCACGGTCACGCAGGATCGCTACGCCGGCTCCAGCTATGCCAGGAGCGGCGGGTTCCGCGATTCCGAGTACGCGTCGAAGAGCGGCTCTTACCGCAATTCACCGTATTCCTCGCCAGGGGCGCATGACCCGAGCGCCGATCATAGCGCACGCCACTTTGGCCACGGCGGCCCGGAAGAACCGCACGCGCCCGGGCTCCATCCGGCTCCGCGCCCGGCTCCCCACCCCGCCTTCCGCCCGCCCAGCATGCCGAGGCACTTCGGGCGCCATTGAACAGCGGGAAAAGTTAACTGGCGCGGGAGCAGTCGGCGATGTCCGGCTACAGTGGCGCAAGGATGCTCAGACCAGGACCGTGAGGCCCAAGCGGTACCTCGTGGTCAATAGTCCGGTAGTTAACCGTGATAGCAAGGCTAAAGGTCCTGAGAGGACTGCCGAAGAAGGGCCTGTAGTCTTTTTCGTCAAATCCCGAGAAAAGATAACATAAATCAATGAATCTGACCCGTTTATCTCAAAAACAGCTTGACCACGGTTATTTCGTTCAGTAAACTCACGATAAGGCCCCAAATGTGGGGACTTGGCAGTACTCGAACCGTGCCGGAGGAAACCACTGATAACGGTTCAAGGAATAAGCGAGATCACGACGCGACAAAAAGAGGACTCGTAGTGTGAAGAAGATCTTCGGCGTCATATTCGGAGTGTGGGTGTTGGCGAGCGTTGCCAGCGCCGCTGGGCTGCTATCGTGCGGCGACACGCCAATTCCGATTTACGAGCTGATCACCAGCGGCCAAACATACTACGCCGGATGCGAGGCTGGTGACTATGAGTTCACGAATTTCGTCGTTTCGGGAAACATTGACCCGACTATTGGCAACGTGACTGCCGGGTTCTCGTTCGGCAGCGACGATTCCGTGACTCTCGACCTGCATGACACGTCGGACTTCAGGAACAACTTCACACTGACGTATACGCTCACGATTGACCAAACTCAACCGCCGGCGGAGGGGAGCGTATTCCCCTGGGTCATTTACGTAGCCACTGCATCGTTGGAGGACAATCCTGGACCGCCGCCGAAGAACGATGCCGCCACGTGGACAAAAAGCGTCATCGCTACGTCCGGTTCGGGGAGTGGTACCGCGACGGTGATAGACACCAATGGAGCCGCCACCCCCGAAGACATTTACCCCCTCTCTGCAGAAGCGTTGGCCGTCACGGACACATTCAACATAACCAATCCAGGGAACATGAAGATGCTTGACTTAAGCAACATTTACTACCAGATGGAGCTCGCTGAGCCTTCCACAATGATCTTGCTCGGCGTCGCGCTTCTCTGTCTGGGCGTGGTCGTTCGTAAACGTCGCAAAGTTTGCGCTTAGGCAGCTCCTCCTCAAGTCACTTTCTTGATACGCCAATCCATTTCCAGGGAGAGCCCTGCCCCAAAGCCGCACCGGCGCGCAAGGTAGGAGAGGCCATCGCTTTTCGCGGCCTGCCGCCTGAGGGCGGAAGACAGGCGACCAAACCTATCGCCCGTCCTACCGATAGCGAATAAAAGATCCTTTAGACGGCGGCGGGATACCGCTGGTATTCCGGCCGCGAACAAGCGTTGTATAAGATGCGCCGCACCTCGGGCGCGTAGAACGGTTGCGACAGCAAGTCGTAAGCCCCCAGGTTGAGGGCTTCGGCCCAGAATCGGGCGTCGGCGTGGGGATCGGTGACGATCACCTCCGGGTCGCCTGGCAGCTCGCGGGCCAACTGCAAAACATCCAGCCAGCCTGCATCGGATAAAATGGCTTCCGTCAACAGGACATCATAGTCGCACTGCTGAAGCAGGGTGCGTGCCTGCTGGTAATTTTCGACGTGCTCCAGGGCAACGGGAAGAGATCCCAGCATCCGCGAAAGTTGGCGGGCATCGTCATGACGCCCGGAAATGAAGAGTATCCGAGACCTCATTGGTGCACACTTGCCTTTCTGATTTCTGCTTTCATTCTAGCCCCGAATTGCTAAAAACGGATAACAAAATCCGGGACGGCGCAGCCGAAAACGATTTCATTGGGCGAATTAGCACTTTTCCCTCGATGTCCGGCTAAGTGGTGAGCGGCGGAAGGGAAGTTCTCAAGTGTTTTTGCGGATATGCGGGCGTGGAGAAGACAGCCGGGTTAACGCCCGGCTGCGCCGATTGGCAATCGGCGCGCAGGTTGCCAACCCGCCCCACATCAAGCTGTTTTTTCGTGCTTCATCACCGCCACATAGCCCAGGTTGCGGTAAAGCTGTTGGGAATCCAGGCCGAATCCCACCACGAAGCGGTCCGGAATTTCGAAACAGCGGTAATCGACGGGCACCTGCACGATGCGGCGGCTGGTTCTATCGAGGAAGGTGCAAACGGCGAGCGAATTGGGCGCGCGGCCGGCCAGGTTCTGCATGAGGTAGCGGAGCGTGAAGCCGGTATCGACGATATCCTCGATCAGCAGCACGTCCTCGCCTTCGATGCTGTCGTCCAGGTCCTTGGCGATGCGCACTACGCCGGGAGCGCCGCTGCGGTTGGAGAAGCTGGAGATGCCCAGGAAGTCCATCTTGACCGGAACTTCGATCGCACGGGCCAGGGCGGTGAGAAAAAAGATCGAGCCTTTGAGGACGCCGACCAGTTTCAGGGTCTTGCCTGCGTAGTCGCGCGAAATGCGGGCGCCCAGCTCGCCGATGCGCTGCGCGATCTCCTCTTCGGTAAACAAGACCCGTTCAATGCCGGGCGGCAAGGGGGCGCTCATGCGATCACCGGGCGCTGGGCAAGGCCGTACTTAAAAATGAGGTTCTCAAAATCCTTCTGATAAAACACCTGGATGTTCAAGTGGGGATAAAGTTCGCGCAACAGACGGACCTTCCGGTTCTTGCGAGTTACCAGAGACTGCTTCATGGTGGTTAGTTCCACGTATAAGTCGAATTCCGGCAGATAGAAGTCCGGCGTAAACGATTCGATTGGGCGAGCGTCGCGGTCGTACTGGACGGGGAAGCTGCGCGGCTCGTATTCCCAGGCGATGCGGTAAAAGTCGAGCAGGTTGGCGAACATTTCCTCGCTCGGGTTGGCGAAGATTTTCTTGCGAATCGTGATTTTATCGGGCGGCACGATGCCATAGCGGGCGAGCCGCAGCCGCATCTGGAACTGGAGTTGGGCTTCGGCGGCGGCGGAGAGAAACCCGCGTTCGGTGAGCGCCAGCGTGGCGGCGGCGCGGTCGATCAATTCGGCCATTTGTTCGCCGCTGACGGTTTCGGCATTCAGCAGGAGGTCGAAGAGATCGGCGGTGGCGCGGGTTTTGCCGAACCGGGCTTTGCGGGCGGCGCGGTCGGCGGCTTCGAGCTCCAGCAGGCGTTGGCGGGCGGCGGCGCGTTCCAGGCGGCAATCCAGCATGATGTTGCCGATGCGCACATTTTCCGGGGCCACCACGTGGACGCGCAACATGCCGGGGAAGTGGCGCGACTGGAGTTCGCCGCCGGCCGCGCAGTAGACAATGTGATGAGCGGTAGCCAGGCGCGCCAGGACGGAAGTGGCCAAGCTGGCCCAGGCCTTATCGGGGATGCTGGTTTCGGCGCCGAATTCCTCCGCGGCCAGAGCTTCCAGCCGCGCCTGCGTGAGCAGCTCGAAACCCAGCCGCTGCGCTGTGATGCGCGCGACCTCCTCAAACCTGCACCCCGGATGCCCAGAAACCGCGATCAGCGCCATGTCCCAAGCTCATCATAACGCCAATGCGAGGATCGCCGGGCGGATCCGGCGCGCGGGACAGGCCGTAACGCCGGCGGTCTTTGGCCGCCGGTGTTTTGCGAGCCACGTCGGGTTGCTTTTCGTACCGCTATCGTTTCGCTGCGGACTTCCGGGCGGGCGCTTGCGCGGCGGCCGTTATCGCCGCGGCGGAGCCGGTCTCGGCTTCGCCCTCCACCCGGCTTGCATCGTACTGATTCCTAATGGCAACGGGCGGATCGCTTGCGCGTTTCGCCTGACGGCGGTAAGCTTCAAAGTAGAGGAGTACTCGGATGAGGGCCCTATTCAGGATTACCCTTTCGTTCACGTTGCTGGCGTGGTGCGCCATGGCTCAACACGGCGGCGGACATGGCGGCGGATCGCATGCTTCGATGGGAGGCGGCAGCCACGGCGCCGTGTCGAGTGGTTTTCACGGTGGCAGTTACGGAGCAGTGCGCGGCGTAGCGGCCGGCTCGGGATACCGCGGCGGCATCGGCTATGGCGGCATTCGAGGCTATGGCTACGGTTACCGGGGCTACGGGTATCGTGGCGGATACTGGCCATATTACGGCTGGGGTTATCCCTGGTACGGCTTCGGTTTCTCTTATTGGCCCGGCTATTACTACGGATATTACAACTATTATCCGTATGATTACTATTATCCGGACACTTACACCGATCCGGCTTATGTAACTCTGCCCGGCCCTGCGGCAACTTACGCTCCCCAGGGCGACCCTTACGGGCAAGCAGCCACGTCTGGCACTTACGGCGGCGCGGCGCATTCCGTAACCCACACTTATGACGAGTACGGGCAGGAGACGGCGGCTGCCGGTGGCAACGCCACGAATTCCTCGCCCATTTACCTGATCGCCCAGAAGGACGGCGAAATTCAGGCGGCGGCTTCCTATTGGATCGACGGCCAGAGGCTGCACTACGTCACGCTGGATCGCCAGGGAAAGCAGGTGGACCTGAGCTCGATCGACCGCGCCCTCACCGAGCAGTTGAACCGCGAGCGCCACGTTTCCATCACGCTGCCAGCGCAGTAACCGCCGCGCCGGCGGAAGAAGCTACGCGCCCGCTCGCCTTGCGAGGCCAAGCTGGGCGCAGGTCAATTCGAGTATCAATTCGATTGACGCTCCACGTGAGTTCGGTTATACTCGCCAAAAGCCGGAAGGTGCGCTTTCGGCCACTTGAGCGCTCGGGACCAACCGAATGACAGCGAAACCACTGACCGGACGCCTGCCAATTGCCAGACTCGGCTTCTACATCGTCTGTATCGTCTTGGTGGGGGTAATGTGGCAGGTTACAAACTATGTGAATAGCCGTCCCTACCCGACCGCTCCGGAAAGCCAGCCGGAGATGGACAAAGCCGTGGACGCCTACGAGAATATCAACAATCTGCTGATCACTCTGGGCACTGGACTCTTGGGGGCGATGGGATTCCTGTTGACCAGTAAGCCCCGACAGCATTACCGGCTGCGGGAAATGTGGCCCGCCATCCTAAGTGCGGTTTTTGTCGGGCTCTCCCTCTACTTCGGGTATATATCTTACCAGAACGTCGAATTTGTGCTCTTGAATTCGGTCGGGACGCTCGACATCGACCTGGTTCAATTGCCGAAGACTGCGCATTTTTATACATTGCTATTAGGTGTTTTCTTTTTCGCTGACTTTGTGATGCAAGACCTAGCCAAGGCGGACTAGCATGAAAACGCAACGGCTGCTCCCAGTGCTGGAACTGGCGCTGTGCTGCCTCTTCCTGTTCCCCGGGCTATTGCGGTCGCAGATGCCCCAGCGGCCAGGCAGGCTGAATGTCACATCAGAGCCGGCCGGCGCCACGGTGACCATTGACAACCGGCAAATGAGCCGGCCGACACCATTTACGTTTGTGCTCTCTCCCGGCCAGCACAGCGTAAACGTGAGAGGCAAAGACCAGGCCGGCAAAGACATGAGCTGCACTGCCTCGCTGAACATCGCAGCCGGAGCCGCCAAGTCAATCCATTGCACGGCGAGAGGATGGGATCCACCGGTTAGATGATCGGCGCCTCGGCGCGGAATACAGCACTCAGACCCACTTAGGTCCTGTTCCGTAACTGTGCCAACCGCTCCCTTACGGTCGCTCCGATGCGTTCAAAGCCGCGACCGTAAGGGAGGGGTTGTCGGCGACAAGCTACACCACGCCGGCGCTACGCTGCCGCTTCGGCGGGGCCGAAGCGCACGGCCACCAGGCGCGAGACGCCGGGCTCCTGCATGGTCACGCCGTAGAGCGCCTCGGCGGCTTCCATGGTTCGCTTGGAGTGCGTGATCACCACGAACTGCGTCTCGAGCGACATCTCTTTCAGCAGCAATGTGAGCCTGCCGATGTTGGCCTCGTCGAGCGGCGCGTCGACTTCGTCAAGCACGCAGAATGGGCTCGGCTGGTAGCGGAAGATAGCCATCAGCAGCGCTACCGCGGCCAGCGCCTTTTCGCCGCCCGATAGCAGCAGCACGTTCTGCAGCCGCTTGCCCGGGGGCGAGCAGACGATGTCGATGCCGGATTCGGCGAGGTTCTCCTGGTCGGTGAGGCGCATTTCGCCGGTGCCGCCGCCGAACAGCGACTGGAACATGCCGCGGAAATTGGCGTTGATGGCCTCGAACGCCTCGGCGAATTTCTGCCGCGAGACCTGGTCGATCTCCTGAATCGCCTTTTCGGTGTCGCGGATGGAATCGAGCAGGTCCTGGCGCTGTACGCTCAGGAATTCCTGGCGCTGCTGCGCCTCCTGGAACTCTTCCATGGCGGCCGGATTCACCGCGCCCAGCCCCTCGATGCGCTGGCGGATTTCATTGGCGCCCTGCTCGGCGGCGGCGATCGAGTCGGCGTCCGGCACCGGATCGCCGGCTGGAGCCAAGTCCTCCACCGCGCAATTCAATTCCTTGCGGCTGGTCTCGTCCAGATACTTCAGCTCCGCCTGTTTTCGCACCAACTCGACTTCGATTTGCGCGCGGCGTTCCTGGCTCTCCTGCACCGCCTGGCGCAGGGTCTTCAGCTCTTCTTCGCCAGCGCGCAGCGCCTCGCGCGCGGCCGCGTCTTCGACCGCCATCTGATTGACGGCGGCTTCCATGCGGGAGATTTCGGCCGCCAACTCGGCGCCGCGCCGGTCGAGCTCTATGTTGTCCGCCAAGAGGCTTGCACGCTGCTCACCCAGCCGCTCGATTTCCGCCGCCGTCGCGTTGCGCCGGTTGGTGGTCTCCTGGAACTGCTGCTCGAGCCGTCCCATGGCGCTGCGCTCGCCGCGGTGGCGCTCCTCCAATCCGGCTAGATCGGCGCGCGTGGCCGCGTGCTCTTCGCCGATGGCCGCCGCTTCCGCTTCCAGCTTCTCGGCTTCCTGCCGCTCGGCCTCGAGCGCCTCTTCGCGAGCCGCGCGCTGCCGGTCCTTCTCTTCCACTGCGGCGCGATTGCGCTCGCGGTCGCCAGCGGATTTCTCCGCGTCGCGGCGCAGCCGCTCCAACTCGAGGCGCGCCACCGAGACCTTCGAATTGGCGCGCGAGAGATCCTCGGCGAGTTTGCGCACGTCGTGATCGAGCGCCACGCGATCCTTTTCGCGCGCCTGTTGCAGGCTGCGCAGCCGTTCCACCTCGGTCTCCAGGCCGACGATCTCCTGGCTGATCGCGTCGAGGCGCGCCATCTGGCCGTCGAGCGCCGTCTGCCGCTGACTCAGCGCGACCGCGAGCTCGCGTGCTTCGCGCTTCATGGCCAGCGGTCCGGCGCCGGTTTTCTTACCGCCGGTCACCGTGTGGCCGTGGTAGCAGACGCCATCGGGAAGCAGAAAATAGAGGTGCGGATAGGCCGTCGAGAGACGCTGCGCCGCGCCGCGGTCCTCGGCCACGAAGCACAGCGAAACGCGCGGCAGCAGGTCCGTGGCGCGATCGCGAAATCCGTTGGTGAGCCGCAGCGAATCGCTCAAGCGCGCCGCGATGCCGGTTTCCGGGCCGATGGCCGGCTCCGGCAGGCGCGCCTTGCCGTTGCCGTTCGGCTCCGGATGCACCAGAAACGTGGCGCGGCCGCTCAGCTCGGCGCGGATGAAGTCCAGCCCCCGCTCGGCTTGCTGCCAGCTCTCCACCACCACATATTCCAGCTCGTCGTGGAGAAACTCCTCCGCCGGCTTTTCATATTGCGGATCCACTTCCACGTAGTCGGCCAGCACGCCGGCCGGCTTCAGGTCGCCGGCCTTGCCGGTTTCGAGCGACGCGAAGAGCTTCTTCACCGATTCGGTGGTGTAGCTGCGATGCGCCAGCACCTGCTCCAGCGATTCCTTGCGCGCGCGAATCCGCGATACTTCGGTCTTCTCGTGGTCGATGGCCTGCCGCAGTTCGGCCGCGGCCTGGCGCCGTGCGGCGAGATCTTCTTCGGTGCGGCGCCGCTCGCCGGTCACCGCTTCCAGTTCGAGCTGCCGCGCCGCAACGGTTTCGGTGAGTCGATGGCGCGCCGCTTCCAACCGCTCGATTTCGGCCGCCGCCACCTGCTCTTCCTTCATCGAACGCGCGGTCTCACGCTCGATGCTGGCGAGATACTCCTCCATCTGCGCCAGTTGATTCCGCAGATGCGACGCCTCGCCCAGCAGCCGCAAGATGGCCTGGCGGCCGGCTTCGATGGCGCCTTCGCGCTCGCGCAGCCGGGCCTGCAAAGCGTCGCGCTGCTGGTTAATGCCAAGCAACCGGGTGCGCGCCTCGGCAATTTGCTCTTCGAGGGCCGTGACGCTCGACTGATGAACGGCGATCTCGCCATCCAGTTGTCCGAGGCGCTTCCCTAACTGCTCGGATTCGTTTTCCGCCTGCGCGATCCGTTCCTCGATGGCGCCGCTCTCTTTCACCTGGCTGGCCAGCCGGCCGCGCGTGCGCTCGGCTTCCACGTTGGCTTCGGAAAGCTCCATGCGCGCCGCGGTCAGCCGCTCTTCGAGCTCATAGCATCCTGCCTGCGCCCGCTCGTGCGCCTGTTCCTGTTCCGCCACCTGCCCGCCCAGGCTCCTGAATTCCGCCGCCGCCAGGTTCAGATCGATGGCGGTCTTGGCCGCATCGCGCTCCAGCAGCCGGTACTTGCCGGACAGGACAACCTTCAGCCGGCTCTCCAGTTCGGTCTTCAACTCGCCATATCGCCGGGCCTTCTGCGCTTGCCGCTTGAGCGAATTGGCCTGCCGCGTTACCTCTTCCAAAATGTCGTACACGCGCGAGAGGTTTTGCTTGGCGCCTTCCAGCTTGGCCTCCGCCAGCCGCTTGCGCGTCTTGAACTTGGTGATGCCCGCCGCTTCTTCAATCACGCCGCGCCGGTCCTGCGGTTTCGAGCTCAAGATCTGCCCGATGCGCCCCTGCTCGATGATGGCGTAGCTCTCCGGCCCCAGGCCGGTGCCCATAAACAGGTCCTGAATATCGCGCAGCCGCGCCGCCCGCCCGTCGATCAGGTACTCGCTGTCCCCGCTCCGGAACAACCGCCGCGTGATGGTGATCTCGCCGCGTCTCTTGGCCCCGCCTTCTTCCACGGCCTGCAGTTTGTGGGCGTCATGGCCGGTATAATGTTCCGGGTCCACCAGGGTCATCGTCACGTAGGCCATGCCCAGCGGTTTGCGATCGCGCGTGCCGGCAAAAATCACGTCTTCCATTCGCGTACCACGCAGGCTCTTAGCCGACTGTTCGCCCAGCACCCAACTGATGGCATCGGAAATGTTCGACTTGCCGCACCCGTTGGGCCCGACGATGCCGGCGATGCCGGCGCCATTGAAACGGAGCTCGGTGCGCTCGCAAAAGGACTTGAAACCCTGTAGTTCGACGCGTTTTAGTTTCAGCAAAGCTTTAACCTCGCTCGCGATCGGGGGAGTGTAACCATACTAAACCCGTTCGGCGCCAAAGTAAAGCGCCCCCACCCCTTTATATTGTGGTTTGAACCGTAGCGCTACTATCGATAGGCTACCGCATCCGATTAATGCCAGTTTTCGTGGAGCATGCCTTAGCTTGCCGACGCACGCCGGCGGGCGCGTTTCATCAGGACCCCTGACCGAGCGATTTTCTGGCTTTCTCAAGATCGTGCTGGCAGCGGAGTGGCGCTCGACTTTTATCAGGCCGGGCACGCGGCTGGCTTTCGGGAAGGTAGCACGGGGCGCACGGAGCACGCGCCCCAACTTCCCCGATTATACGCCGGCTCGCGGGTGAATTGCCACCCTACCAATGCATGTGTAGCGCCACCCGATCATGGGGCTGCTTGACACCCTAACAGCGCCGGGCATACGCTCAGAAAGCCATGCCCCACCGCCGACAATTCCTGCAATCGGTCTCCGCCTCCGCGCTGGCTGCTCCGTGGCTCGCCGGCACAGCCGCGGCCGAGGATGCCGGCGCACCGTCGTTACCCAACGCTGCCGACCCAGCTTACTGGGACAAGCTGCGCGATCAGTTTCCGCTGGCCCGCGACAAGGTCTTCTTCAATAACGGAACCATCGGCGCCATGCCGCGCGTGGTCCTTGATCGCACCGTCGAACATCTGCGTCACATGGCCGTCGACATCGCCGACTGGGACTACCGCGGCTCCAACTGGATTGGCGGCTATGACCCGATGGAAGCGCTACGCACCAAGGCCGCGCGTCTGGTCAACGCGGATTGGAAAGAAATCGCGCTCACGGAAAACGTCACCTGCGCCAACAGCTACATCGCCGCCGGCCTCGATCTGCCGGCCGGCGCAGAGATTCTGATGAGCGACCAGGAGCATCCCGGCGGCGAAAGCCCCTGGCTGAACGCCGCCAAACGCCATGGCGGCACGGTCGTCAAAGTCGCACTGCCCCGCCCTGCCCACCGTTCGGCGGAATTGATCGATCTCGTCCAACGCGCCTTTACGCCCCGCACGCGCGTGCTCTATCTCTCGCACGTGATCACCGGCAGTGGCGCCATCGTGCCGGTAAAGGAAATCTGCGCCGAAGCACGTAGCCGCGGCATCCTCACCGTCATCGATGGCGCGCAGGCCCTCGGCCACATTCCGGTCGACGTGCTGGACATCGGCTGCGATGCCTACGTCGCGTGCTTCCACAAATGGCTGCTGGCGCCCGCCGGCAACGGCTTCCTTTATATCCGCCGCGACCTCGCACCATCCGTCTGGACCACTCTGGCTTCCGCCAACTGGGCCAATCACGATGACGATGGCTATCGCCTGACGCAGCGCGGCACCGGCAGCCTGTCGCTGCTGGTGGGCGCCGAAGCCGCTCTCGATTTTCACTTCGCCATCGGCCCGGCGCGAGTTCAGCAGCGCGTCAAGGAGCTCGGAGACCGCCTGCGCGCCGGCCTGCGAGAAATCCCCAAAGTGACTATCTACACGCCCGAAGATCCCACCATGTGCGCGGGGATGACCGTCTATTCCATTGATGGCGTCACCGGGCCTCGTCTCCAGGACGAGATGTGGAACCGCAGCCGCCTGCGCCCACGCTCGCTCGGCAACGGCGTCCGCCAGTGCACCCACATCTTCAACAGCGCCGCCGAAATCGATCGCACACTCGAGATTGCCCGCGCCGTCGCGCACGGATAAATTCATTCAAAATTTACTTGACTGATGGCGAAGAAAACGCGAAGATATACGGGAAGGGAGCTTCATCGCCTATGTTGATTCGTGACGCGCTACTGCCCGAGTTCGATCAGGAAACGGCCACCACCCGCCGCCTGCTCGAGCGGATCCCCGACGACAAATTCAGCTTCAAACCCCACCCGAGGTCGATGGACATGGCCTCGCTGGCCACTCATCTGTGCGAGATGACGAACTGGACGCCGGAGACTATCAGCAAGGACTCCATCGATCTGGCCAGCTACGATCCCTCGCAGCGTAAGATTGCCGCTTCGCGCGCCGAACTGCTGGAGCGGTTCGATAAGTCTGTGGCCAGCGCCCGCGCTGCGCTGGCCACTGCGGAGGACGCCCAGTTGATGCAGCCCTGGTCGCTAAAATCCGGCGAGCAGACATTCTTCACGATGCCGAAGGTGGCTGTGCTGCGCACGTTCGTGTTCAATCATTGCGTGCACCACCGCGGCCAGCTATCGGTCTACCTGCGCCTCAACGACATCCCCGTGCCGGCCATATACGGCCCGTCGGCCGACGAGCAAAACTTCTAGCCTCGGCATCGTGGCGCGGGCAGTCGTGCGTGGTAGGACCGACGATCGGTTTCTGTGGTCTGTTGGGATGGGCCGCCGGAGCGGCCCAGGAAACTACTTGGTGGGCGCCTGCGCGGTCATTTTTTCGGCTTCCACGAGACGCATCCGCGCGCTCGCGGCATCATCGGCGTCGGGCGCCAGGCGGAGATAGGCGCGGAGATGATCGGCGGCTGCGGCGTAATCTTTCCGGCCTGCCAAGATCACGCCCGCCATGTATTCGATCTCCGGGAAAGTGTGCCTAGAATCGAGTGCCTGCGCCCGCTCGATGTTCCGCTCGGCTGTCTCCGTTTTGTGCAGGTTGTAATTGGCCATTGCGGCGTACAGGAAAAGCTGCGGGTAATCGATCGGATCCAGATCGAGCGCCTTAGCGCTGAGGTCCGCGACCTCCTGCCACTTCCGGTCATACAACGCCACGGTGGCCAACTGGAGGTAGGGATCGACCAGGTTCGGGTCGGCGTGGAGCGCGCGCTCGAAGGAGGCACGGGCGGAATCCAGACCGCCGCGGGCCACCTGGAGCTTGCCGAGCGCACACCACGCGGCGGCAAATTCCGGATAGATCGCGAGAGCCTTTTCCAAGTGCCGCTTCGCCTCATCGGTCTTTCCAGTGCTGGTTTCCGCCTGGGCGCGCTCGAAAAGCTTGCGAGCTTCTTTGGGAACGGCCAGCGATTGGACGGTAACCACCAGGCTGCCATCGTTCGCCCCGTCGGGCCGGATGACGATCACGCCGATATCCGGGTTCTCCATCAAATGCAGAGTCTTGACCGGCACGCTTCTCGAATGGTAGCCGGCCAGCACGGCGCGCAACTCGCAATCGAGCATTGCTTCGGGCGTGATGGCCGCGCTGGCCTGGTCGCCGACGACGGAAGGCACGATCTGAATTGGCGCGCCGCCGGACGGCGAAATCCGATTCTCTTGGTTGGCGTCCTGAGAAACCGCGGCAGTTGAACCGAACTGGATTCCAAACTTGCCCTCCGCATCGGTGAAGCCCTCCGAATGGGCAATGGAATTGCAAACGAGTTCGATCATGGGCGGGCGCGGCGGCGGCGATCCATTCTCCAGCAGCACGCGGCCCGTGAGCAGCACCGGCGCCTGGGTAACTGGGACTGGCGCAAACGCGGCGTTGGCAGCGGCGGCCTCCTGGCTGGATGCACTGCTGCCGGCTGGCGGCCCTTGAGCCCACGCCGACTCGAGCGGCGACAGTGCCGAGAGAATCAACATCAGCAACCGCGCTCCTTCGAAGCAGGTCACCCGGCACGTTCCTTCTTAGTCGCTGACGATATTATGTCACGAGCGGAAGCTTGTGGATATGGCCCTTAAGAGGCAGGTGAATAGTTGCCGATAGGGAAGATAACACGCTCTCACTGCGCCAGCCACAGCAGCGGCGTGAGCCCCGCCACCGCGAGAGCGGCCAGCAGGCTCAGGCTCAGCACGCCGGTCTTGCGATCGCTTAGGGAGAAGGCGTAGATTCCTTTGACCAGGTTATTGCTGGAGGCGGCAATCAGAATCGCCGCCGCCGCCACGCCCAGCGGTGCGTTCCTGCCGGCATCCTGCGTCATTCCCATGATGAACGGGTCCACGTCCGTCACGCCCATCAGGGCCGCCAGCGAATACACGCCCGCTTTGCCCAGGTAAGTCACCACCAGGTGCGTGGCCACCAGCATGGTGACGAAGAGCACCGCGAAGCCCAGGGCGGCACGCAGTTCCAAGGGGTTCTTTGGCTCGAACTCGCGCTTGACGTCTCCCGCCGTGGCATCGGGAATGCGGCTCCACAACCACCCGCACGCGATGCTGGCTCCGGCGAGGACCAGAAACGGCACTCCCAGCAGCGTGATCAGGTTTCGGTTGAAGATGGTTACCAGGCCAGCCAGCCGCAGATACATCATGCCGGAGGCGACCAGGGTGGCTCCGGAAAACAGGTGCGGCCGATTCTCGCGCTTGGCGCGCTTGGCCATCACCACCGTAGTCACCGTAGAAGAATAGGCGCCTCCCAGCAATGCCGCCAGCATCACGCCGCCCTGTCCCTTGGTGACCTTCTGGATGACGTAGCTGCCGTAGGAGACGGTGCTCACCGCAACCACTACCAGCCAGGCCTTGGCCGGATTGATGGCGAACGGGCCGAATTCGCGGTTGGGAAGCACGGGCAGGATCACCGCCGTGAGCAGCAGGAACTTGGTGAAGGTGAGGATCTCTTCCGGTGCGATGCGCTGGGTGAGACCTTCCAGCGCGCTCTTCAGCTCCAGCAACAGCATGCTGGCCACGGTGAGAGTGGTGGCGATCCAGAACTGTTCGCGATACACCAGCGCGGCTGCCACGTAAGTGGTCAGCGCCGACATCTCGGAGGTCACGCCCGCCGTTCCGGATTGCAGCTTGTTGCGGTACGACAGCATCAGGAAGCCCGCCACCACCGCGAAGCCCAGGGTCACCGGCAGAATCTCTCCCCCCGCCAGGAAGGAGATGCCGTAAGCGATCAGGCCGATTAGCGGATACGTGCGCACGCCGCCGAACGAGTACTGGCCGGTTCCGACACGCCGCTCCTCGCGCTCCAGCCCGGTCAGGAAGGCGAGGAACAGAACCAGCAGAATTTTGACGCCTTCCGGCGGCAACAATTTATAGAGATCGGTGAGCATGAATCAGTACAAGCATATCCGATTCCCGCACAGCGGATGGGGGGGTGGCGTCGCGATCGGATTGGCACGGGCAACCCCGCACGTTGACGAGGGCGCGCGTTGCGCCAGATTCGCGGATTCGGCGCTCCTCGACGTTTAGCAATTAATCTCCCATTTTTACGCCATCGAATCAAAATGACTCCAAGATGGTTGCCGGTAGACCGCCTGGTCCCGAACCCGACGGCTATCGAGGGGCTCGCGGCCGATAGCCGGATTCCTGGCGCCGACAGCCTTTCCGTCAAACAACCGATCGGTTCCGGCGAACGCTATGACTCAATCGGAAGCCTTGTTTCGACCTTGATCTTGGCGGCTGGGCGGCATCTGAAACGAACGTATCATCATAACGACGCCTGCCTCTAGTGCGCCGCCACACACAGCCACCTCGATATCTCGAGATCGGTCGCTCGAATCTCGTCACTCCGTCCGAAGCGATCGGTGTTGATGCGGCGTAAGCATTCCACTTCCAGTGCGGCCGCCTTCCTGCCGATGGCATTTCTTCCTGCCTCGCGCACCACGTCGCGCAGGATTAGATGCGCACGCCAGTATTCTTCCTGTTCGTCCTTGTGTTGGCGTTCGCGGGCCGCCAGACTGTCCCGCTCCTCGTGCGTCGTGTCACCACGCCCGGATGCCTGGAAAGCATAGCGCTGGAATCCTCTCCAAAGCGTGTCGTTGTAATAGATTCTATCTTCGTTGTCGCTTAGAAATTGGGCCAACCGGATCTTCGCCTCCCAGCGCTCTGTGTCGGTCACATCCTGGCGATTGGCCTCGCTATGCAGTGCCGCCAGCCGGCGCGTCCGCGGCGCGCGCACAACTGCGTGGATTTCCCGATAGATCGATGCCGCTTCGTCGTACCGATCTTCTCGGCTCAATCGCACCGCCACCGCATACTGGACCAGCCGGATATCCTCCAGTTTGGGATTCGCCTCGACGAACTCCTGCATGGTCTCAATAGGGGCTTCGGCGTCCAAAAGCATGCCCAGATCCCAGCCTGAGCAGTTCCAATACACTGTGTAGTCGTCGATCTGGCCGGCGTATGAGAGGCCCAATTGTTCCTTGCGGTCGAGGGTATGCAGCCATAGCGCGTAGCGAATTCGCTCTGTCACATTTCCGGTCTTCCAGTACACGCCGCACAGTCCGTATGCGGCAGCTGCTTTTTGATTTCGCGATGCCTTCGGCGACCGAAACAGCGCCAGCAACGGCACTTCTGCGGCCGCATAATCGTGCGAGAGGTAGGCTGCGGCACCGGCCATCCAGTTGAAATCGGGATCGCTGCGTTCGGGCGCGTCAGATGGAACTTCACTGGCGATACTCCCCGCCCAGGCTGGATCGCCAGCGCGCAGCGCCGTGCGCATGGCGAGCAGCGCCAGGATCCCGGAGTTCAGCAGCGCGCGATGTCCGTCCAGGAGCTCCCGGATTCTGGGGTACAACGCGGGCGTCTCGCGCGCAGCCCCCATTTGCCGATCGTAACGGTCCCAGTGGGGATTCGTCGCCACCTCGATCGCGAACGCCGCGTGGTCCGGTGTGTCGAAATACTGGTCGAGTTGCGCCCGCAACTGCGGTCCTCCATCGTACCCGTAGACGATATGCAGCGAATTGAGCAAAGTGTCACGACTGAGGTTCGAGCCGGTACGGTTCAACTCATCCAGGTAGATCTTGCCGGCGGCAGCCTGATCGCCCATCAGGTAATTGACCCGCGCCAGCCAGCCGCGCGCCTCGCTGGCGAATGCCGGGTCCCGCGCACCTCGCAGAAACGCCTGCAGCTTCGACTTGGCGCGGCCAAGCTGTTCCCGATCACCCGGTTCGCCCGCCCGCATCTCGACCTTGGCATCGACAAGACTCAGCTCTTCGCGATCTTTGACTCCTAGCGACGAGTCGGCGCCGGCCGCGGCGACTGCCTCACGCGCCGCCTTTAGCTGCTCATCGGTGCCCGAAAACTGCTGATACGCCGTCCGGGCCCGCTGCAGCGGACTATCGTTCTGCGCCGCGGTCATTCCGGCATACGGAACGGAAATCCGCTTCACGTTCGGCCTTGAGAAGCTTTCGGCCCACTTGGCAAACGGCTGCCAGAAGCGTGCGTCCAAATATTCACGCAGCGTGTCATCCCACCCACATGCGGAGAGACAACCGAGCACAAGAAGAGCGCCCGCGGCTACTCGCAAGAATCGTTTCCCGATCATCGGAGATCCTCCAGCGCGTACTCAGCCGGCTTCAGAGTGACAGCGCGGGCGATGAACAACAGGCCGCGCCCACAGTACGCCGGTACGGTAAAGTCGATCTGCGAGGGCCCGCTCATGCGAGTCTGCAGTTTCGGTTCGGGAAGAACGTAATCCAGTTCGGCGGAGACGCGCACCCGGCCGTGAAGGACCGTCGGGGCGAGCGGGTGCGCGCTCTCCAGGTACAGGTCCCGGCAGGAAACCGTGGCGCAATGGCCGTCAACCGCTAGCAGTTGACTCTTTCCGGCAGCCAGGCTTCCGATTCCGGCTGACTGCAGCACTTCTTCGGGAAGCATGGTCAAACTCTCGAAGGCCGCCGGCCAGCGAAAGAACAGGACTCCGGCGCATTGTCCGCCCATGTGCCGGACTGCCTCGACTGCGCCACTGACAGATTCGGGAGTGGCGAGTACGAATTCGAAGCCCGTTCCCGGTTCGTAATCGACGTAGCCGACCTTCGTCTTGCGGACAGCGCGATACCTCAGTACTAACTCGTTGGTTTCGCTGCGTGCCGCTTGCACCTGGAATACGGGGTTCGATCCGACATCCAGCAGGCTCAGATCGCCGAAATAGTAGCGCGCGTCGTTGTGAACGCGCCCGAATGTGGAAATCCCAACACGGAAACGCTTCCCGAATCGATTGAAGATCGGTCCCCACCGGGCGCCGTCGACCTTCGAGGCGATCACGCTCTCTCCGCCGTAGCGGCCGCCGCCATCGTAAAACTGAGGCGCAAATTCGTCGGCTTCGCGAATCACTTCACCGACTGCCGTGCCCTCGCGGAACCAGTCAAGCAGCGCTGTGATGGAGATTTGGTACTCGCGAGGAAGATGCTCGCGAAGGCTGTGGATCAGGCGTGCGTAGTCATGCAGCCTCGCGGTCGGACAGTCGATGTCGAGCTGGATGCCAGCGATTTTCAATTGCTGCCGCTGGGCCGACAGGCGGAGGTCCGCGACGGCGTCGGCGACGCGCGGAGCGATCTCCGGGTCCGGAATCCCCTGCTGTTCGTATCGAAACACCAGCCAATATTCCCGTGCCGGGGGTAGATTGGCGGGGATTCCGGGGTATGCGCTCACCCAGTATGGCTGGCCCCGCTCGCGCGGTCCCATGCTCCCCACCTGCAAGAAAACGACGTCGAGAGGATCGCCCTTCCATGGAGGGATGGCGTGGTCACCTTCCCACAACCAGAAGCCCGTCTGCCAAGTCTGGCGCGGACGGGACTGCGAGATCGTGCATCCCGATACGCCGAATGACAAGGCCATAACACAAGCTAAAAGCGGCCGCATCGGGGGACTCGAAGCCATCAATATAGCAAGACGCATGCCAGATGATTCAGGCGTGGTTCGTGGTTCAGGGCTCGGTGCGAGAATTCGAGTTGCTATCACGCATCCGTGCTGGGTTATGGTGAGGTTCGCCAGATGCGAACTGTGGCTGATGATCCTGGGGCAGAAGGCTCGAATGAGGCCTTCGACGCTTCTGCCGAACTTCAAGTCCACCGCCTTAGGGCAACTTTGTGATGGCCACATCTGCGTCGCTCTGGATCCGTCAACACGCGCGGGCTTCTCTCCGAGGTCAGAGACAGTAATGAGGAGCCCCACAAACGCCGATCCATCACGTCGTCGCCGGTCTGCCGAAGTGACCGTCCGCGGAGACATCCCGGTTGCCTCCTCTGCCTGCCCAGGCTGCAAATACCAGCGTTGCCGGCCCCATATACTAAAGGGATGGTTTGTGCGATCTGCCAGACGCGGCGGGTGCGTCGCCACTGCCCGGGCGTTCACGGCGACATCTGCACCATCTGCTGCGGCACCGAGCGCGAGGTCACCGTATCGTGCCCGCTCGACTGTGAATACCTGCGAGACGCGCGTAAACATGAGAAGGCCGCGGCGCCCTTCGATGCCGAACAGATGCCCAACCGCGACATCCGGGTTTCCGAAGAACTGCTCGAAAGCAACTCGGAGCTGCTGGAATTCCTGAGCCGCGCGCTGGCGACGGCGGCGCTCGAAACGCCGGGTGCCGTGGACAGCGACCTGCGGGACGCACTGGCGGCGCTGATTCGCACCTACCGTACGCTGCAAACCGGGATCTACTATCAGACGGTTCCCCAGAACGCGCTGGCGGAGAGAATCTTCCGCGCCGTGGAGGACGCCGTGGCCGAATTCCGCCGGGAGGAAACCAAGCGGCTCGGCATGTCCAGGACCCGCGACGCGGACCTGCTGGGACTGCTCGTGTTTCTCGATCGGCTGGAACTGGACCGCAACAACGGCCGCCCGCGCGGACGCGCCTTCCTCGATCTCCTTCGCGGGCTTCAACCAGAATCGGCGGATGGTGGGTCGGATTCGTCGCCGCTGGTACTGCTCGAATAGGGCGGGCGGTGCATCTGCTCGACCTGAAACGCCCGTTTCTTTCCGGTGGTCACTACGTGGCCGGAGAACTTTCTGCCGCCATTGACTTCCAGATCGACGGGCCTGCCGACGGGATGATCGAAGGTGAGCAGATGGCCTTCCTCGAGCCCCAGCAGGGCCTGCACAGTTAAGGTGGGCCCGGTCAAGCGCGCCTCCATCGCCAGCGAGGCGTCGCGCAAAAAGCGCATCACCCGCTCCTGTTCGGCCAGGCTGGCGTGCGTTTTACGCAGCGACCATTGCTGATCGAACTTCTGGCGCATCATTTTGATCACGATCGAGGGCATGGCGATGTTCATCATGCCCACCGTTTCGCCGATGCGCACCTCCACCGCTATCGCCACTACGGCCTCATTCGGCGCCAGGATGTGCAGCAACTGCGGCTCGGTTTCCATCGCGGCCACGGTGAAATCGACCGCGGTGACCACTCTCCACGCCTCCCGCAAATCCTGCAGGATGATACGCAGCAGGCCGTCCAACAGCTTCTGTTCGATTTCGGTGATGTCGCGCTGAATGTTGATGGTGGTCTTACCGGAACCGCCCAGCAGCATTTCCAGAATCGGAAAAACCAGCGAGGGGTTCAATTCCAACACCCCCTGACCGTCGTACGGTTTCAAGCCCAGCGAAACCATGCAGGTCGGAGAAGGCAGGCCGTCGAGGAACTCCGCGTAAGAAAGCTGCTCCACGCTCACCAGGTTGACGGCCAGATAGGAACGCAGGTACGCCGACAGGCTGGAGACCAGGTTGCGCACGAACGTATCGTGGAGGAGATGGATCGCCCGGACCTGCGACTTCGGGATGCGATCCGGCCGCCGGAAGTCGAAGCGGACCGCCGGCACTTCGCGCTTGCGGTCTTGCGCGTTCTGGAATACGGCGTCGATTTCCTGTTGCGACAGTTGCCGGGCCAAGTTCTGGCTCCTGGACAGAAGATCGGCCGTTGCGGGCCGGACTTTAGGCCCTGCCTCCCAATGAGAATCTTCGCACTTCATTCTAATGAAATCGTCCGATCCTCCGATAAATGGTTTGTAGGGAGCCGAATGGAATTCGACGTCTTGGTGGTAGACGATTCCGCCGCAATCCGCAAGATTCTGCAGCGCGTGCTGCGCCAGACCGGCATGGCAATCCGAAATATTTACGAAGCCGGCGACGGGCAGGAAGCGTTACAGGTTCTGAACAGCCAGCTGATTAGCCTGGTGCTGACGGACATCAACATGCCGAAGATGGATGGCATTCAGTTGCTGGCCGCCATCAAGGGCGTCCCCGGGTGGAGCGGCATGCCGGTGGTGATGGTCACCACGGAAGGCGGCGAGGCCAAAGTCGGTGAGGCGGTTCGCCTAGGAGCCGCTGGCTATGTCCGCAAACCATTCACGGCGGACCAGATCAAGGAGAAGTTGGTGGGCGTCCTGCCAGCGGCGATACCATTATGAACCTGAAAGATCATCTTGTTGAGTCGCTTTCAAAAGCGGTCGAAGATGTGTTCTCCACTATGCTCGGCGCCAGCATCGTGCCGGGCGAGGTAACGTTTGAACACGGAGCGCCGGACGCTCACGATGGCGTGCTCTCCTTTATCGGCTTGGCGGGCAGTTGGGCGGGCACCGGGTGCGTGTCCTGCTCGCCGGTCTTGGCTTGCCGTGTTTGTTCGCAGATGCTGATGACCGAAACCATCTCCGTAAACGAAGAGGTGCTGGACGCGGTCGCCGAGCTGACAAACATGATCATCGGCTCCGTGAAGAATGACCTGGAGCGGGAATTGGGCCCGCTCGGATTGAGTATCCCAACGGTCGTTTTCGGCAAGAACTTTCGAACCAAGAGCGCCGGTCATGCGGAATGGATCGTACGGCGCTTTGACTGGGACGGCGACGCGTTTGAGGTGAGGATCTGCCTGGCGCCCAGTGAACACCCGGTCGGCTTGCAGCCACACGCGTTGGGGACGGCAAACCAAATGGGCGTCTAAGCGATCCATCGGGAGCAGGATGTCTGCGACGGCCAGTCGCGACGGAACGGCTGCCGCGACGGGCGATGCGCGCCAGGCGAGGTATGCCGGATGGAGACGGTATGAACGGATTGGGGAGACAACTGGAAGGTTCCGCAGGCGCGGGCGAGAGTGTCGAGCGGGTTCTCGATGCTATCGAGTTTCAGACTGCGATCTTGACGCTGAACGCAGCCGTCGAGGCCGCTCACACGGCGGAACCAGCACCGGGATCCGCGGCGCTTGCCGAACATGTCGCGGAACGACCTGCTGAGAGCGGCCCAGCGCTGATGGCCGCTCCCTGGCAAGCCGACGAGTTCCCGCCGATGGCAGGGCCGGGTGACCCGACTCCGCAAGCGGCCGGGAACTGTGGCGCACCGGCGGCTGATTCCGGAGTGCAAGCCCGGCTTTGGCAGGAATCCTTGGAGCGTTTGCGCCAATCACTGGGGGTTGCGTGCGGCGTTGCTCTTCGCCGAGAAACCGATGGTCGCCCTCAAGCAGAGAAGGCGCGGCCCCAACCGGCGTCCGCAGCAGAGCCGGTTCCGGCACCGCCTCCCCGACCCAGCCAACTCAGTCCTCGCGACGCGTTCGAGCGCGGTCCTTAGTTAGAGTTGAATCTTGCGCACCTGTAACAACCGCGCCGGTAGTTTTGCGGGCTCGGTCTAATGACCGTCTGCATCGGTACTATCGAACAATTGCATTGGAGAATGGTTTGGCGCATCATTGGGCATGGCGCGCCGCCCGATACCCATCAGAATCAAGGCGAGGGATCTCGTTCGTATCGAGGAGATCCTGCGATCCGGCGTTGAGCAGGTCCGCGTTGTGATACGCGCCCTAGCGCTCCGGCAACTCGCCCAGGGAAGCGCCGCCCCCCGAGTAGCGCAGTCGCTTCCCCTGACGGCGAAGACCGTCCGCCGGATCGTTCACCGCTACGACAGTGGTGGCCTGGACCGGGCACTATATGACCGCGAGCGCCCTGGCGCCAAGCCGCTCCTGGACGAGCCGCAGAAGCAGCGCGTGGTCGCCATGGTCCGCGGCACGCCGCCGGAAGGACGGGCGCGTTGGACCGTGCGACTGGCGGCTGAAGAGGCTGTCAAGCGTCAACTGGTTCCGCGCGCGGGGCGGGAGACCATCCGGTTGCTGCTGCAAAATCACTGAATCCGTTAGGGAAGCCGTGTGATGTTGTGCTTCTTGCGGTGAACCGCTCGCGTATGTCATCGATTCCGTTGAAGCCGCGCAGGTTGGAAGCCGGGCAAGAACCGGTTGACAGGCGAAGCGCCTGGCCCACTCGCCTGCAAATCCCTCGACAGACCAGCGGACAACGCTTTCGTCTGTCAATTCGCCCGTCTGCCCGGTTTTTTAAACGCTTTCGTAACCTGATGATCTTGGAGGACATCCGCCTTGTTCACAAGAGGCCGCCCATGGCGACTTGTGAAAACAGCTTCCGGTATCGCGCGATAGGCCCTATTAAAGAACGGTCCGCTCCGCCTTCGGCAGTTGGGTATCCGGCACGGACCGGCACATGTGGATCGCGAGATCCTCGACATTGTGCAAGGCAAACACCGGCGCGTCCGCTTCGTGCGGCGTTCGGATGCGGAAAAAGTCGGCGTCGCGCACGTCGTCCAACACAAACGCCGGGCGCAGGTCCGACTTGGCGGCTACGATCTCGACATCGTCGAACCGGATGCCTGCTGCATGGCGGACGTAGAAGCCGTGCGACGGCATGGTGCCGAACATATCCGGTTCGGGATAGCCTGTCTCCTTTTCGGGGGGCTGGATCGCCGCCTGTTCTTTCGTACCGCCGCCTTGGTGCCACACCTGCACGTGGCTGATCGTGACGTCTTCGATGGCGTGGCCCGGAATCCCACTGATGACGGAGCCGAGCCGCGAGACGGAATTGGAACAGACCAGATTACTGATGATGACGCGTTTGATGGTGCCCACGAGCGCGCCCGCCGGCCCGCGCATGCGGCTGCCCAGGCGCAGGAAGATAGGCGCGCTCATGATGTCTCGCATCGAGATGTTAGTAATCGTCACGTCTTCCAGCAGTGCACCATCGACGGATTCCAGAGCCAGTCCCTGACATCCTTCGAAAACGCAGTTGGAGACAGTGATGTTCCGGAAGCCGCCATTGGATTCGGTGCCAAACTTGATTCGCCCCGTGTGGGGAACGCGCACACCCGGGCCAAAGCGCTTGTAAGTGCCGTCGAGCAGCGTGCCCTCCTCAAAGCAGCCGCTTACATAGCAGTTAGTGATGGTGACAAACTCGGTAGGTTTGGCCGAGCCAAGTCCGTAACAACTCTTCAGGCAGATACCGTCATCCCAGGGAGAGTTGACGTAACAATTGGAGATGCGCACGTTGCGGCAACAATCGACATCCATGCCGTCGCGGTTGGTGTCTATGCGCAGGTTATCGATGGTGAGGTTGTCGACTCCGGTGGCCAGAATGCCGAAGTGCCCGCCGTGCAGAATGGCGAAGTCGCGCAACAGCACGTTGTGGCAGTTCTTGAGACTGATGGCCTTGTTGCCCACTCCTGCGCGTTCCGCAACTGGTCCCGGCCCGTATCCCTTGCTGAGACCTTTTCCCCAGATGAGTCCGGGACCGAGAATCGCGATGTTACTGATTCCTTCGCCCCAGAACAGGCTGTTATGCCAGTGGCTGTGGCCGTAATCCTGATATGCGCTCCAGTCGTTCGGCTCCGCAGCGTCGTAACCGCCAGTTTCGCCGGGCGCCGCCGGGTCGGCCGCCACAACGGTGGAACCCTGGTCGAGATACAGGTCGACATTGCCGACGAGATGAATGGAGCGGCACAAGTAAGTGCCGGCGGGAAACAAGACGGTTCCGCCGCCCGCCGCAGCAGCGGCGCCAATGGCCTTGTTGACCGCCTCGGTGTCGAGCGACTTGCCGTCGCCCACCGCTCCAAACGTTCGCACGTTGAAGGTCCCGGTTTTCAGCCCGGGCTCGGCTGCCCTGGCCGTGCCCTGGGCCGCTGGAACGGCGAGCGCGGCGCCGGCGAATCCCGTCCCGGCGCCTTTCAGAAACTCTCTGCGCAATCTGTTTTCGGTCGGCATGGACTTGTCTCCGTGAATACGAAAAGAGTATAACGACGCCCGGCCCGGAGCGGTACCACAGTTTCACTAAACTGTTTCTTTAGAAATACTGATCCGAATCACCGAAACCGTTTGTTCCCGCGAGCCAGTCCGTACGCTATCGGCCGCGGACATGGCCGAAGTTCGTCGCCGCCAGTTCCATCATTAGGAAGAACGCCTGGCCTTCCGCTGCTACTCCCGCATGATCGAAGTTGGGGGCTCCACAGACCCCCTGCACGAACCCGTATTGGTCTACCTTGGCGCGCGCGGCGGCGCGCATGCGGTCCGCACCCGCCACGTAGCTGGCCGGCAACCAATTTCCCAGCGCGCCGGTGTAGATACTGAACGCCAGCATCTGTGCCAGGTTGGTTTCGACAAAGCTCTCCGGCCGATTCAGCACATTGTGAAACAGCCCGTCCGGGCGCTGGTGCGCCAGGCATCCATCCAGCAATTCCTTCAGGAACGCGGACACCCGCTCCCGCTCCGCCTGCCGGGTCGCCGGCAAAGCCGCCATCACTCGAGTGAGCCCCGCCGCCGCCCAACCGTTGCCGACTCCCCAGAATGCCTGGTCCCGAAACTGCTGCCGGCCATCGTCCCAGATGTGCGAGAGCAGCTTGTGCTCCGCGCTCCAGAGCCGCTTCCGCAAACCCTCGATTTGCAGCATGGCTTCGTCATCGTGGCCGGTCACCGCCAGGAATGGAGGCGTCGTGTAGAAACTGTCGGACCACATCTCGGCAGAGTTGAAGACGTGATAACAGGTTCCATCCGCGGCCCGCGGCGTTTTCTTGAGCACGAACTCGAGCAGCCCGCGCGCGGCCTCCTGCATCTGCGGATCGCTCGTCCACTCGCCGGCGCGCCGATATGCCGTTCCGCCCATGGCCGGATCGGTCGCACCACCGCCGATGGCCGCCAGCCGCCCGTCCGCGGCCTTCTCGACAATCGCTCCCTTGGTCATCAGAATGACGCGATCCCGGTCGCCCATATCCAGAAATGCCTGGGCCAGAATTCCCTGCTCCCAGGAGTGGCGCTGCATGGCTAGCGCGGCCTGGGCGACTTTCTCCGTGAGCCCGTCTTTGGGCGGCGCGGCCGGGCGTGGCTGCGCTACTCCCAGCGCGGCGCTGCTGTATAAAAAACTCCGCCGGTTCATCGTCCAATTCCTCTCTCAATGGAAAACCCTGCCTGCGATCACGTCGCCGGCCACAGAGAGTTTAAAGATAGCTTGAATTGTGATAAATCTCTCTTCCCTTTTTGTTCGCCTTCTGATATAGTGTGGCGCATGAGCCCAAAACCACAGCATTACGACTTCGCCAACCAATTGCTCGCCAGCAAGGATTTCTTCGACCGCTCAACCAGAGTTCTCGATGAGGCCGACTCCGGATTCCGTCCGAAAGAAGGCATGATGACCGTTGCTCAGCAGGTCGGGCACGCGGCACAAACTCTCGACTGGTTCATCCAGGGCGCATCCCGGCCCGAAGGTTTCGACCTCGATTTCGCCAGCCACGCCGCAGCCCTGGAGCGCGTGACCTCGCTCACCGCCGCACGCCGGATGCTCGATGCGGCATTCGCTAACTCGATTCATTTCCTCCGCTCGCGCAGTCCGGAGGATTTGGCGCAACCACTCCCGCCCGGTCCGGTCATGGGCGGCCAACCCATCACCGACATCGTGTGGGCGATGGTCGAGCACACCGCGCACCACCGCGGCGCCCTGACCGTCTACTCGCGCGAGTTAGGCAAGGTGCCTGTGATGCCCTACGGCGGGTGAGGGGATCTTAGGCCGAGGGAGCGGACCCATTTTCGCGGTCTTCTGCACGACCGGAGCCGCGCGCATGAGCGGGAGATGCGTCCTGTCTCCTTCCGTGTCCTGCCAGGGCTCCGCCCGGATTGAGCGCACCTCAAGGCGCCCCATTTGAGCCTTTCCTCCGGAACCGGTTTGGGTTCATGAAGCTCCTCTTGACGTAAACCGTTCCGAGCGTGGGCGTTAGGTCAAGTGCACAGGTGTCGCATCGGTAGTCGATTCCGATCTTAAAACTCGGTAATGGAGGGGGAATAACATAGACGCTCATTGGGGGAAGTCGTTCGGCCGCGTGAATCCACGGAAGCGCCCTCATTCTGTGCGTGTCTGGCTCTCCGGGTTGCGTTATGAACCCCTCTGGTTCTTTGGCAAATTTGCATTCATCACATATTTTGAGGGTGAGGGAAACGTTGAGCGCGGCGACCTCCGTGAGATTTAGGACGGAGAATTCCACGTGCACACTTCCGTCTGCGGCAGCGGGAAGCTCGACGTCCGTGACCGGAACCACGGGTTCAACCACAGCCTGGCCCTCATAAATCGGCGGATTGATAAATGGGGAAAACGTGAACCTAAGCTTGGCTTTAGGAGCCGGGGCCATCGCCTTCTGCGTTCTCTGGAGCTCTGCCTGCACGCTCGCCAATTTCTTCTGAAGTTCCGCCGTCGTTACCTGCTGCTTTAACTCGTTCACCTCGGCTGAAAGCTGCCCAAACTTCGCAAGGAATTGGCCGGTGTTGTTCTTCTGATCTTGAATGGCAGCGTTCTCTGCTGCGGTCGCGACGTCAACTTTAGCCTGTAAAGCCTTGGTGGCTTCGTCCGCCTTCCTGTCAGTCTGCTCCTTTTCAATCTTGTCGTGACGGAAACTAACAAAGGTCAGCACGCCCATGGCAACGAGAACGGCAAAGACGGTCCATCTCAGTTGCTTGTTTTTATACTCTTCCCGCTTGCGAACAAACTCCACAAGCCCAAGAGCGACCGTTCCCACGATTAGGCCGTACGGAACCCAAGCAAAGCCCACGTCGAACCCGTCCTCACCGTAGTGCCAGGAAAGCTAGGGGTTACGCCTCAATGCTACCAGCTCTGGGCAGAGCCCTGCAAGAAGTGGTGACTGGAACTGGTCTCCGAATAGACGTCTCTCGGGCGGCCGAGCGCGCCATTCAGCGCTTGGACCGCAGAGGTGTTGCCCAGAAGCCATACTCTCGGCAAACACCACTATCACCCGCCGCCGTCCTGATGTTAGAGAGCTATCCTCTCCTCACGGCTTGACAGTCACTGCCTTCCCCTCGTACGCCACTTCCCGGTCCGCCTTCGCGGTTGCGCCGATGCCGGCACCGTGTTCGTCGGCTACGAAGACCACTTTGAACTTGCGGCTGGTGGGCATGCCGGGGTAAGTGCCATGGCGGTCGCCGATGGTCAGGCTTTGCGCGGCTTCGTTCCACTCGATCGGGATGGTGGCGTAAGCGCCTTTCTCGTAGTTATAACTGTCGTTCTCGTCTTCGTACAAGGTGAAGCGGGCGTCGGCGCCTCGGTAAATGCGCAGCTCGATCGGGTCGGCCGGCTTCTCGGCGGCGTACTCCATGTCGGGGCCCATCGGAATGATGGAACCGGCGCGCACATAGAGCGGGATGCGGTCGAGCGTCACCGGCGCGTCAACGGTTTTGCCGCCATCCATGACTTTGCCGGTCCAGAAGTCGTACCACTGCGCCTTCGGTAAATAAAGGTGGCGCGTGGTGGCAGAGGGCTCGGTGACCGGGTTCACCAAAATCGATGGGCCGAACAGGAACTGATCGCCGATGTTCTCGGCGCGCGTGTCGGTGCGGAAATCCATCACCAACGGGCGCATGGGCGTGTAGGCATCGCTGGTGGTCTTCCATGCCAGCGAGTAAATGTACGGCATCAACTCATATCGCAGCGTGTCGTAAGCGGTGAGAATCTTCTGCGCCTCCGGACCGTAGGACCACAGCTCGTTCTGGTCGTTGGTGCGTGTGCCGTGGACGCGGAAAATAGGGCAGAAGGTGCCGAACTGGAACCAGCGGATAAAGAGCTCGCGATAGGCGGGATCGTTGGGATTGCCGGAAGTGAAGCCGCCGATATCGGTGGTCCAGTAAGGCAAGCCGGAAAGCGAATAATTCAGCCCGGCGGGGACCTGCCGGCGCAGGCTCTCCCAATCCGAATCGACGTCGCCCGACCAGGCCGTTACGGCATTGCGCTGCGAGCCGGCAAATGCGGAGCGCGAAAGAATGAAGACGCGCTTCTGGTCCGAGGCGGCGCGCTGCCCTTCATACACAGCCTTGGTGGTGAGCAGCGGGAAAACGTTGGCGTAGCGCGCACCGTTGCCGGCGGCGACATGGTTAGTCACCATCACGCTGTCCTCACGGGCCTCGGTCTCCGGTTCGGTGGTATCCATCCACCAGGCGTCGGCGCCGATCTTGAACAAGGAGTGATCAATCAAATTCCAATAATATTTGCGGGCTTCCGGATTGGTGGCATCGTATAGCGCCGATCCCTGCGGATGATAAGCCTTCACCTTAGTGCGGTCGATGAAGAAGCCTTTGCGATCCATATCGGTATAAACGTCGGAGCCAGGATAGAAATACGGCCACACGGAGATCATCAGATGGAAATGAATGGCGTGTAAGTCGTCCATCATTCCCTTCGGGTCGGGATACTGGTCGCTGAACTTGAAGGAACCCATGGTGGTCCACCAGAACCAGTCTTGCACGATGTTATCGGCGGGAATGTGCAGCTCGCGGTACTTATGCGCGACGCCGAGCAGCTCCTGCTGGGTCTTGTACTTGTTCTTGCATTGCCAGAAGCCGAAGGCCCAGCGGCCGAACAGCGGCGCCTGGCCGGTCAGCTCGCGATAACCCGCGACGATCTTATCGAAATCCGGCCCATAGAAGAAGTAATAGTCAATCGAATCGGCTACTTCCGATGTGATGTACAATGCGTGCACGAAGCGGTTATTGAAGCGGCTGCGCGAGGAGTTGTTCCAGAAGATGCCGTAACCCTTGCTCGAAAGCAGCATGGGCACGGAGATATTGGTATTGTCCTGCGCGATGTCCACCGATTCGCCGTGATAGTTCCACACGCCGGCCTGGTGCTGGCCCAGCCCATAGAACGCCTCGGTGGACCCCCACAGGCCGATGAACGCCTCGGCGTGATAGGTCTTCTCGCCATTCACGGTAACTGGTGTCAGCGTGTTGGGGCCTTGTTGCACCAGCGGTTGGCCGGAGGCGACGGCGTAAGCGAGCGTACCATCGGCGCGGTCCACGGCCACGCGCATGCGCGCGGTCGAAATCAACACAGCGCGCGATGTTTCGGTCACCGTGAACGGCACGGCCGGCCAGGAGGTCTTCACGATTACATCGTTGGGGCGGTTGGGAAACGCCACTGTAGGCGAATAGATGATGTGGAAGATGGAGTCGGTGGAGACGGCCACGCGCAGGGCGCCGCTCTTCATGGTGAACACGACGCCATCGGTCTGTTTCTCAAAACTCGTCACCGGGTTTTGCGGAATCCATTGCGCGCCGGCAGGACCAGCGAACAGCAAGAGTGCGGTGAAGGCGAGGAGTTGACGAGTAGCAGGGCGCGGCATGGAGCAGGTCCGATGATTGAGCATCTCTGGATTATATCGCCCGGCAGTTTCGAGAGCGGACCCGAAAACCGGGGCGCCTGCCCCACCTTGCTGACAGGTTGCTCGCGCGGGGTTACTATCTTGATGAAGGAATCGCGAGGAGCCATCTCATGAAAAACACGATGCGCCTGGTTGCGGGGCTGTGCTTGTTGGCGGCGTGGGGCGCGAGAACCGCCTCCGCGCAGTATCAATATCCATTTCAAAACCCGGATCTGCCCGCGGAGGAGCGGGTGCGCAACATCGTCTCGCTGATGACAGTGGACGAAAAGATCTTCTGCCTGGGCACCGATCCCAGCGTGCCGCGCCTGGGCATTCACGGCACACGCCACGTGGAAGGACTGCACGGCCTCGCGCTGGGCGGCCCCGGCGGATGGGGACGGCCGACGCCGATCCCGACCACGCAGTTCGCGCAGGCGATCGGCATGGGCGAGACGTGGGACCCGGAGCTGGTGCGCAAAGCCGGCGGCGTGGAAGGCTACGAGACGCGCTACATTTTCCAAAGCGAAAAGACCGGGCACCGCGGCGGCCTGGTGGTGCGCGCGCCCAACGCCGACCTGGGACGCGACCCGCGCTGGGGACGCACCGAGGAGTGTTTCGGCGAAGACGCCTTGTTCAACGGAACCATGGTGGTGGCGATGGTCAAAGGCCTCCAAGGCGACGACCCGAAGTACTGGCTGACGGCTTCGCTGATGAAGCACTTCCTGGCCAACAGCAACGAAGACGGCCGCGACGGATCTTCTTCCAATTTCGATGAGCGGCTATTGCGCGAGTATTATTCGGTGCCCTTCCGCATGGGCGTGATGGAAGGCGGATCGCGCGCGTACATGGCGGCTTACAATGCTATGAACGGAATCCCGATGACCGCGAATCCCATTTTGAAGGACATCACCGTCAAAGAGTGGGGCCAGGATGGCATAATTTGCACGGATGCCGGCTCGCTGTGGAACATGGTCAACCGCCACAAATATTACGCTGACCTCCCGCACGCCGCGGCGGGCGCCGTCCAGGCGGGCATCAACCAATTCCTCGACCGCATCTTCGGCAAAGCGGTACATGACGCTCTGAACCAGAATCTGCTGACCGAACCCGAAATCGACGCGGTGCTGAAGAATGAGTTTCGCGTGATGATCAAGCTCGGGATGCTCGACCCTCCCGAGCGGGTTTCGTACACCAAGATCAAGGGCGATGAGGACGCCTGGAAGTTGGGCGACCACAAGGCTGTGGCGAAACAGGTCGCGCTGGAATCGGTGGTGCTGCTCAAGAACACGGGCGGCTTGCTGCCGCTCGATCGGAGTGCGGTGAAATCGGTCGCCGTGATCGGCCCGCGCGCAAACGATGTGGCGCTGGACTGGTACAGCGGCACGCCACCGTACACGATTACGCCGCTCGATGGCATTAAGGCAATCGCCGGCGCGGTGAAGGTGACCTATGCAGCCAACAATGACGGCGAGGCCGCGGTGAATGCGGCCAGACAATCGGACGTGGCGATTGTGTTCGTCGGCAATCATCCCACCTGCGATGCGCCATGGGCCCACTGCCCGACGCCCAGCGACGGCAAGGAAGCCATGGACCGCAAGTGGATCGACCTGGAACAGGAAGCGCTGGTGAAGCAAGTGTACGCAGCCAATCCTAGAACCGTGGTGGTGCTGGTTTCCAGTTTTCCGATCGCCATCAATTGGACGGAGCGGAACGTGCCCGCCATTCTGCACATCACGCACAACGCGCAGGAGGAAGGCACCGCCATCGCCGAGGTGCTGTTCGGGGATTACAACCCGGGCGGCCGGTTGGTGCAAACCTTCCCGCGCTCGCTGGACCAGGTTCCGGCCAAAATGGATTATGACATACGCCACGGCCGGACTTACATGTATTTCCAGGGCGAGCCGCTCTATCCTTTCGGCTACGGCTTGAGTTACACGACGTTCCGGTACTCTAACTTGAAAACCAGCGCCGCGACATTGCGAGCCAATGGAGAAATAACCGTAAGCGTGGATGTTACTAACACGGGTCAACGACAGGGCGATGAGGTGGTGCAACTTTATGTGAAGCACCTCAACTCCGGCGTGGACCGGCCAATCAAGGAGCTGAAGGGTTTTCGCCGCGTCACTCTTGCGCCGGGCCAAACCCGCACGGTCGAGCTGCCTCTGAAGGCGGAGACGCTGGCTTATTGGGACATGGCCAGGGAGCGATGGGAAGTGGAGGCTGACCAGGTGAGTCTGATGGTGGGCAGTTCGTCGGCGGACGCGAAGTTAGATAAGACAGTTGCGGTGGTGAAGGAGTAAGCAACCGGCACGTGAGTAACAACCGTACCGGCAGCTCTGTGGGGCAGCTTGCCAAGCTGCGGTCCGATTGCCAATCGGACCGCGCGGCGGTTGGCAACCGTCGCGCAGGATATTATCCTGCCCCACATTCAACAGGCATTCTTACAGCTCGCAGGGCTCAATCTTCCGCCCGTCCCACCAGCAGCAGCTTGGCGATGAGCGCCGTGCGGTCAGCGATCCGGTTGATCAGGATGCTTTCGTTGGCGGCGTGAGCGCCTTCGCCCACCGCACCCAGGCCGTCGAGCGTGGGGATGCCCAAGGCCGCGGTGAAGTTGCCGTCCGAGCCGCCGCCGGTTGAGGATTCCTCCAACTCGATTCCCAACTCGAGCGCCAGTTTGCGCGCCGTCCGAAACAGCCGCTTCCCCGCTGCGCTCGGCTCCAGCGGCGGGCGGTTCAGGCCGCCGCTCACGGCGATGGTGCAGCGGTGGTCGAAGGGCTTGAGCGCGCGGAATTTGCGTTCGAGCACCGCGGCGTCGCGCAAGCGGGCCACGCGGATATCCACCTCGGCGAGCGCTTCGGCCGCCACCACGTTGGAGCGCGTGCCGCCGGCGATCACCCCCGCGTTCACGGTGATACCGCGATCTAGCTTAGTGAACCCGGCGATGGTGTTGATCTGCCGCGCCAGCTCCAGCACCGCGCTGGCGCCGGCATGGAAATCCACGCCCGCATGCGAGGCCTTGCCGCGCACCGTGACGGTGAAAGCGCCTACCCCTTTGCGCGCGGTTTTGAGCTTGCCCTCCAGGCCGGTGCCGGGTTCGAGCACCAGCACGGTGTGACTCGATCGCGCGTTTTTTTCGGTGAGCGCGCGCGATCTAACGCTGCCGACCTCTTCATCGGAATTGAGCTGCAGCAGTACCCGCGAGGGCACCGGCAAATCCAGTTCGCGCAGTGCGCGTGTGGCAGCAATGAAAAACGCGATGCCCGCTTTCATATCCAGCACGCCCGGTCCCTGGAGGCGGCCGCGGTAATTGCGAAACGGCATGTTGCGCAACGTGCCCACGGGCCAGACGGTGTCCGAATGGCCCAACACGAGAATCTGCCCGCTCTTCTTACGCCCGGGCAGCTTCATTTCGGCGAGCAGGTGACGGCCGAAGCGCCCACCGGGGACGGTCTTCAACCGCGCCACCGGCGCCAAGGTGTCGCAAACCAGATCGACGAACCGGTCCACTGCCGCGCGATCGTCGCTGGGCGATTCGCATTCGACAAAACGCCCGATCAGGTCCGAGGTTTCGGCCTGGTAACCCTTCACTTGCCGTAGAATCGAATCCACGGCTGTTATAATACTCACTCCATGGCCATTTTGAACATCAGTGAAATCCGGGACATTCTCCCGCACCGGTACCCGTTCCTGCTGGTGGACCGCATTGTGGAGCTAGAAGCCGAGCGCGTGGTCGGCATCAAGAACGTCACCCACAATGAACCGTTTTTCGCCGGCCACTTTCCGGATTTCCCCGTGATGCCGGGAGTGCTGATTATCGAGGCCATGGCGCAGACCGCCGGTGTGTTGGTGCTGAAGTCCATCCCCGACCGGCATAGCAAGCTGGTGCTGCTGGTCGCGGTGGAGAATGCGCGATTCCGCAAGCCGGTGGTGCCGGGCGACGTGCTGCGCATGGAAATGAAGCTGCTGAAGCGCAAGGCAACCGTCGCCAAGATGGCGGGCGTGGCCACGGTGGATGGCGCGGTGGTGGCCGAGGTGGAAGTGATGTGCAAGCTGGCGGACAAGGACGAAAGCGGCCCCGCCCAGGCCTAGCCGATGCCGATTCATCCGACCGCGATCGTCGACGCGCGGGCGCGCGTGGCGGGAAGCGCTGAAATCGGCCCTTACTGCGTAGTCGGGGCGGAAGTCGAAATCGGCGCCCGCACGCGGCTGATGGCCAACATCTATCTGGAAGGCCCCACCTGGATCGGCGAGGACAACGTCTTCTTCCCTTACAGCACGGTCGGCGTGGCCTCGCAGGACCTGAAATACAAGGGCGAGCGCGCCGAAACGCGCATTGGCCACCGCAACCGCATCCGCGAGTTCGTCACCATCCATCGCGGAACCCAGGGCGGCGGGCTGGTCACTTCCATCGGCAGCGATAATCTGATCATGGTGCAGGCGCACGTGGCGCACGACGTTCGCATCGGCGATCACGTGATACTGGGCAACAGCGTGGGAGTGGCTGGTCACGTCACCATCGAAGATTGGGTGGACGTGAGCCCGTACAGCGGCATCCACCAGTTCTGCCGCATCGGCCGCCACGCGTTCATCGGGCCGTATAGCGTGATCAAGCAGGACGTGATGCCGTATTCGCTGACCAGCCACAAGCCGGAATCGGCCGTGTTTGGCGCCAACTCGATCGGCCTGGAGCGGCGTGGTTTCGATAAGGCCACCATCGAAGCGCTGCAAACTGCGTTCCGGCTGCTGACGCGCGCCGGGCTCAACACGTCGCAAGCCATCGACCGTATACGCGCGGAGGTTCCGGCGTTGCACGAGATTGAGGAACTGATCGTTTTCATCCACGCCTCCGAGCGCGGCATTATCAAGTAAGGCATGGGATACACGGGCGTGCGGATGAGCATTGCGGGGCAGGATGCCATCCTGCGCGGCGATTGCCAATCGCCGCGCGTGCCGATTGACAATCGCCACGCAGCTTGGCAAGCTGCCCCACAGCGGAGTAATGAATAAATGCGATACGGTCTAATTGCCGGGAACGGGCGTTTTCCGCTGCTGGCGCTCGAAAGCGCGGCGCGGCTGGGCCTGGATGTCACGGTGATCGCGATTGAAGAGGAGGCATCGCCCGAGGTCGCCAGCCTGGCCGCGCGGTGCCACTGGATCTCGCTCGGGCAGTTGAGCAAGCTGATCGAAATCCTCAAGAGCGAAGACATCACGGACGTGGTGATGTGCGGGCAAGTGAAGCACGCCAAGATCTTTTCGTCGATCGTGCCCGACTGGCGACTGGTGAAACTGCTGGCTTCCCTGCCCTCGCGGAATACCGACGGCCTGATTGGCGGCGTCGTGAAGGTGCTCGAAAGCGAAGGGATTCACCTGCGCGATTCCACCTGGCTGCTCAAGCCGCTGCTGGCCACTGCGGGCGCCATGACGCGGCGCAAGCCGGACAAGGAGGAAATGGCGGATGTGGAATACGGCTGCCGGGTCGCCAACGCGCTGGCGGGTTTCGATGTCGGACAGGCGGTGGCGATTTCCGAGCGCGCCTGCGTGGCTCTCGAAGCCATGGAAGGCACCGACGCCATGCTGCGCCGCGCCGCCGGCCTTGTCAACGGCCGGCGACTGGCGCTGGTGAAAGTGGCGCGCCGCCGCGAACATCTTCTATTCGACGTGCCGACGGTGGGGCGCGCGACGATTCCGGTGATGCGCGAGTGCGGCGCCACGGTGCTTGCCGTCGAGGCCGGGCGGACGCTGCTGCTCGACCGCGCCGAGATGATCGAAGCGGCCGCCGAAAGCGAGATCGCCATTGTAGGCATTGAAGCCTGACGCGTCCGCACCCCCCAAGTGCTTGCTATAATCCGGCCTGGGAGCTTGTTAGTAACTACTGTGCGCCTGCAAGCGGGCGTTGCAGGTTGAAACTGCCCCACCACTGCAAACAAAAACGAGGCACTCATGCGACATATTTCGCGGTTCACGATCATCGCCGCCGCCCTTCTCCTCGGCGCGGTTACCTATTGCCAGACTCTGCCGGCGGGTGTGCAGAAAGTTACGTCGGTCGAAGGCATAACCGAGTACGCATATCCGAACGGCCTGCACGTGCTGTTGTTTCCGGACACTTCGAAGCCCAAGGTCACGGTGAATATCACCTACCTGGTGGGCTCGCGCCAGGAAGGTTACGGCGAAACCGGCATGGCGCATCTGCTGGAGCACCTGATGTTCCGCGAAACCAAGACGCGCACCAACATCAAAAAGGAACTCACCGACCACGGCGCGCAGATGAACGGCTCGACCTCGTGGGACCGCACCAACTACTTCGAAACGATGAATGCGACCGAGGAGAATCTCCGCTGGGCGTTGGAGCTGGAAGCCGACCGCATGGTGAACACGCGCGTCGAAAAGGAAATCCTCGACAAAGAAATGACGGTGGTGCGGAATGAGTTCGAGATGGGCGAGAACATCCCCCGCAACATCCTGTTCGAGCGCCTGATCGAGACCGCATACCTGTGGCACGCCTACGGGCACCTTCCGATCGGCAACCGCTCCGATATCGAACACGTGCCGATCGAGCGGCTGGCGGCTTTCTATCACAAGTATTATCAGCCGGACGATGCGGTGCTGACCATCGCCGGCAAGTTCGACCAGACCACCATCCTGCAATGGGTGGCGGACACGGTCGGCCGTAATCCGAAGCCGGCGCGCACGCTGGAAGCGACCTACACGGTCGAGCCCACCCAGGATGGCGAGCGCACCGTCACCTTGCGCCGCGTGGGAAGCGAGCAGGCCGTTGGAGTGTTGTATCACGTTCCGGCCGGCAGTCATCCGGATTCGGCGCCGCTCGAAGTGCTGGCGGGTGTGTTGGGCGACACGCCGTCGGGCCGTTTGTACAAGACTCTGGTCGATAGCAAGAAAGCCGCGAGAGTCGGCATGATGCATGTCGAACTGCATGACCCGGGCGTCCTATTGGGCTACGCTCTCTTGAACCAGGAGCAGAATCTGGATGACGTGCGCGCGATTCTTCTGAAGAACATCGAGGGCCTGGCCAGTGACGCTCCCAGCAAAGAGGAAGTGGATCGCGTGAAGACGCGGCTACTGAAAGAGTTCGATCTCGGGATGACGGACACGCAGGATGTGGCGCTGGGGCTCAGCGAAGTGATTTCGGAAGGCGATTGGCGCCTGCTGTTCTTGGAGCGCGACGAAATCAAGAAGGTCACGCCCGAAGACGTGCTGCGCGTGGCCAAGGCCTATTTGAAGCAATCCAACCGCACGTGTGGCGAGTTCATTCCCGACAAGACGCCGGACCGGGCGGAGATCCCCGCAGCGCCCGACCTGGCCGTGGTGTTCAAGGATTACAAGGGCGGCGAACAGATCTCCCAGGGCGAAGTATTCGATCCGGCGCCGGCCAACATCGAAGCGCGGACGAAAAAAATCAAGCTGCCGAACGGAATGACGCTGCTGATGCTGCCCAAGCAGACCCGCGGTGGAACGGTTCATGTGCAACTGGGCATGCGTTTCGGCGACGAAAAATCGCTGCTGGGCAAGGAGACGGCGGCGGAGATGGCGGGGGGGCTGCTGATGCGCGGCACCAAGACCAAGTCGCGCCAGCAGATCCAGGATGAGATGGACCGCCTGAAGGCGCAACTGAACGTGGGCGGCGGTGCGACCGGCGCCTATGCCAGTATCGAGACGATAGCGGCCAACCTGCCCGGCGCTTTGCGTCTGGCAGCCGAAGTTCTGCGCGAGCCCTCGTTCCCCGAGAGTGAATTCGAGCCCGCGCGGCAGACCCGGCTGGCCGGCATCGAAGCGGCCAAGACCGAGCCGCAGTCGCTTGGGCCCCTGGAGTTGCAGCGCCACTTGAAGCCCTACCCGCGCGGCGACACACGCTACGTGAGCACCTTCGACGAGCAGATTGAAGATCTGAAGAAGGTCACGCTGGACGAAGCCAGGAAATTCTACGCGCAGTTCTACGGCGGCGGCAACGCCGAGCTGGTCATCGTGGGCCAGTTCGATGAGGCAGCGATTCAGAAGCTGGTCTTCGAGCTGTTCGGCGATTGGAAGAGCGCCAGCCACTTCGAGCGCGTGCCGGAGCCGTATAAGAAGGTGGATGCGATCGATCGCAAAATCGAAACTCCCGACAAGGAGAACGCGGTATTCAACGCCGGCATGAACACGCCGCTCGCGATGGACGATCCCGATTACGCGGCGGTGATGATGGCCGACCGGGTTTTCGGCGGCAGCTTCTCTTCTCGCCTGGTGCGCCGCATTCGCGACGTGGAAGGGCTCAGCTATTACATCCATTCCTCGATCAACGTGACGGGCAAGGACGATGGCGCCACGGTTTCGGTGGCGGCCATTTGCGCCCCCAAGAACGCTCCCAAAGTGGAAGCCGACTTCCGCGAGGAGCTAGCCCGCGCTCTCAAGGACGGCTTCACGGAAACCGAAGTGACCGCGGAGAAAAAGGCGTGGAAGGATGAGCTGACCTTGCAGCGATCCGAAGACGGGTCGTTGGCCGGTCTGCTGCTAAACCGAGAGCGGTTCGGCCGCACGATTCAATTCGACGCGGCATTGGAAGCCAAAATCGACAAGCTCACCGTGGATGAAGTGAACGCGGCATTCCGCAAACACGTGGTTCCGGCCGCATTCAGCTACGTCAAGGCCGGCGATTTCAAGAAGGTTGGCGTACTGCAGAAGTAAGTCAGAAGGCAGAAGTCAGGAGTAAGAAGACAGGAGTCGGAAGTCAGGAGTCCGGCTGGCATGGCGTCGAAAGGAGTACGGAGCGAACGATGACGCGGGAGCGATTCTGGCTCCCGACTCCTGTCTGACTTCTGTCTCCTGACTTCTGTCTTCCTTTTTACTATGTCGAAAATCAGGCTGGCGGTAGTCGGAGCGGGGCAGTTCGGCCGCAATCATTGCCGCGTGGCGCGGGAAACGGAGCGCGCGTCGCTCGCCGCCATCGTGGATATCGATCCTGCGCGCGCCGAAGAAGCTGCCGCAGCGCACGGGGGCGTGGCTCTCACCGATGCGCGGGAGCTGGTGGGACGCGTGGATGCCGCCATCGTCGCCGTGCCGACCAGCGCGCATGAGGCGGTGGCTTGTGCGCTGCTCGAAGCCGGCATAGACGTGCTGGTCGAGAAACCGATTGCGCTCGACGCTGCCGCCGCCGGCCGCATCATCGATAGCGCCGCCCGCCACGGACGCATCCTGCAAGTCGGTCACCTGGAGCGTTTCAATCCGGCCGTGCTGGAGCTGGAGCGGCGAGCCACCCTGCCGCTGTTTTTCGAGATTCACCGCCTGAACCTGTTCAGCCCGCGCAGCCTGGACGTGGACGTGGTGCTCGACTTGATGATCCATGACGTGGACATCGTGCTCGCGCTGGCCGGCGCCGAGCCCGCGGAAATTCGCGCTGCAGGCATTTCGATTCTCTCGCCCAAAGTGGATATCGCCAACGTGCGGCTGCAATTCCCCAACGGCTGCGTGGCCAATCTGACCGCCAGCCGGGTATCCACCGAGCGGGTGCGAAAACTGCGGCTCTTCCAGCCGCGGCAGTACTTGTCACTCGATTACGCGCGGCAGGATCTGACCATTTTTTCGGTGGATGCGGCGCGGCAGATCGGCTTCGTGCAGCCGCCGCTCGAGAAAAAGGAACCACTGAAACTGCAACTGGAAGCTTTTTTAGACGCGGTGGAAAGCCGGTCCGTGCCGAAATGTTCCGGGGCTGCGGCGCGTCACACATTGAGTGTGGCACTGGCGATTCTTGATAAAATCAAAGAGCACTCGCAAGTGGTCTCGCACACGTTGACCGCGGGATGGAAACCGTAGCAAATCAGCCGATTGACGCCGAACTGCACCTGCTGACCGACTGGAGCGATCCGGACGCCGGCGCGCGGCATCGCAAAGCGGCCATCCTCACTATCGCGATTCACGTAGCGGTGGTGGTGGCGCTGTTCACGCTGCCGGGGTTCGAGGGGCCGCGGCAGGCGATTGAGCGCACCTTCACGCCGCTCATCGAGCCGCCCACCGAGCTCACCCAGAAAGCCCCCAACCGGAGCAAAGTCACGGCGGAGTTCGAGGTGCGGTCTTCTCCCGAGCGGCCGCGCGTGGAGATGCCGCAAGCGCCGCCGGAGGCGCCGCACGAGAAGCCCCGCCCTATGGTCATGCCGCAGGCGCCTGCCGGCAAGCCCGCCGCTCCGCCGCCGCTGCCCGAAGCTCCCAAAATCGACACCACCAAAGCGCCGCCCAAAACCGAGCTGCCGCAATTCGCCCAGGTGCAACCGCAGATTCAAGTGGCGGAGCAACCCAAGATCACGCTCGAAGACGCCGGCCGCGCGGCGCCGCCCGGCCAGGTGACGGGACGCATTCCGGTGCCGCGCAGTTCGGTGGCGGATTTAGTCCAGGATGCCGCGCGCGGCGAGGGCTTCGGTGGCCGGATCGCGGTGGGCGATCCCGGCGCGTCGGACCCGTTCGCATACGGCGGCATTCGCCAATCGCCCACGCCCGGAGTGCCCGGCGCCAACGTGGAGTTGAAGAGCGACCCCATGGGCGTGGATTTCCGGCCCTACCTGATGCAGGTGCTGGCCGCCGTGCGCCGCAACTGGACGGCGGTGATGCCGGAAAGCGTCAAGCTCGGTTTGCGCGGCCACGTTTCGATCCAGTTTGCGATCGGCCGGGCCGGCGCCGTTCTCAAGCTGGTGTATGCGGAGCAATCCGGCTCGCGGCCGCTCGATGAAGCCGCCGTGGCCGGCATCAGCGCATCCAACCCGTTTCCTCCGCTGCCCACGGAATTCAAAGGCGAGCGCATTGTGGTCCAGCTCAACTTCGCTTACAACATGCCGCGCCGATGAAAAACCGTTTCACTGCCGCCATGGCTACTTACGCCGTGCTCGCCATCCTGGCGGGTTTCACACTCGATGGCGGGCTGTTGCGCAACGCGGTCTGGATCCTGATGGCCGGTCTCGCCATCAAAACCTATATCGCCCACCGCGCCGGCTGGTAAGTGGCTGGCCGCCGTGAACGGATTGACAGACGAAAGCGTCTGTCCCACGCCGCTCACAAAGGACTCGCAGCAAAGGGGGGCAGGCGCTTTCGACTGCCAACTGTTGTTTTCGCACACCGGCGTGACCTCTTAGATGCCACCTCTACGGGTATGGCACAATCTGCGGCGGCCTTGCGTCGGGTTCGACCAGCCAGACGCGGCGGGTGGGGTAATACTCGATCAGCTTCTGATTCTCCTCGTAACCGAGGTCGGCAACCCACACTACGTCCGCCGCGTCGATATCGGCCGCGTTGTGGATCCACTCGTGGAACATGTGCTGCGGGCCGTAACGCACGAAAACCAGGTGCCGGCCGGCGTGAGCCGCCAGTTGATCGTCGATGCGGATGCGGCCTTCGGGGTCGCCGTAATTGATGAAGTCGGCGGTATCGAAACGGCCGGCGGCGAGCAGCATGCTTTGATTCCCGCATAACATGCCATACCAGAACAGGAAATGGGCAGCCGCCAGGAAGACGACGAGCCGTGCCGCCGCGCGCCCGCCCGGCCAGCGGCTTAGGAATTCGAGCGCGGTTACGCTCGCCAGCACGAACACGCACGTTAGCGCGGCGATGTAGTGCGGGTAAAAGTACGGGTAGAAATTGTCCGCCAGCGCGAACAGCAGGATGGCCCCGGCAGCCCACAACAGCTTCCGGCGCCGCGCCATCGCCGCCAGAAAGGCCGGCAGCGCCACCATCAGCGGCGGGTAAAAGAAGAAGCGGCAGAAATGCAGCCGCTCTCCCAACCGCGCGAGATAGTTCGCCGGCGTATCGGTCGCTTCGCCATGGACGATCGATTGGGCGCGGTAATCCAGATCCTGCTCCGTCGTAAGCGCGACGTGCGGCACAGGGTTCGGCTGGAAAGTGAACGTCGTCGGAACCCCATACTGGTAGCGGCTGAGCGCATACGGCAGCGTGGTCCATCTTCCGGTGACTACCTTGTTCTGCGCCAGGCTGAGCGAAGCCGCGGGCAGCAGCGTGACGCCGATGATCGGCAGCGCTCCGAGAAAGCGGCGCCAGCCGGGAAGCAGAAACATGGCGGCGGCGATCGCGAGCAGCACGAACTCGAAAGGCCGTGTGAGCAGTTGAAGCCCCAGGCCCGCACCGAGCAGCGCGGCGTTGCGCGTGGTGGGCGCGCGGCGCAGGCGTGGCAACGCGCCGCACACCAGGCACCCGGCGACACCCGAGACCGCGCCGCCCCAATACAGGTTCATCCACTGGCTGAGCGGACCGACCTCGAGCGCGGCAAAGACGCCGCCCACCAGCGCCCAGCCGGCGCTCGTCCAACCGCGCAGCATCCAATAGCAGCCCGCGCTCAACGCGCCCACCGAAAGCGCAACGCCCACCCAAGGATGGCCGAGGAGTTGGCCGAATGCCAGCACGACGCCTTGTCCCAGCGGGAAGATCGAGCTGTAAGTCGGCTGCTGCAAAATGAACACGGCTTCGAAGAACTGGTGCAGGGGATGCACCGGATTAGCCAGGCGCAGGTGCGCCAGCGTGTCGCCGAGCAGCAGGTAGCTGAAATCGTCGGCGCCGCCCGGCGTAGGCACGGGGAAGCGCGGCAACAGCGCCAGCCGCAAGGCGATCGGCAGCAGTGCCAGAAACAGCATCGACCACCGGGTGCTCTCCGCCAGGCGGCGCGCGGCGGGCTCGACCCTCCCCCGCAGCGCAACCATCAGCACCAGCATCGCCGCCAGCGCGAATTCGATGAAGTCGGCGGCTCCGAAGCCGATCGGATTGTGCAACGGAAGAAACGAGCGGAAAAGATCGAATAGGTACATGGGTCAGTGCGTCATCGCGCCGTGCGACATGTCACGGTTATAGCATGTGGGCGAGGCCTGGTTAACGATTCCGTTCAATGCAGGAGCACGGTGGAATAGATGGCGAACAGATTCCAGACCACCACCAACGCCACCCAGTAGTTCACCAGCACCACGACGCGCGGCCGGCGCCAGCGCAGCGCGACCAAGACCAGGACGACCGCGAACAGCTTGGAGATCAGCAGCGCCGCCATCGGATCCATCTTCATGAGGCGTCCGATGAACATGCTGCCCTCGTGCGCGCCCACCCGCAGGCCGAGCAGCGTGGTCAGGATATCCAGCAGTTGCAGCAATACAAAAACGGACAGCGATGGTGCGGGAAACTCTTTGCGCAGCCGGAAGATCATGGCGAGGCCCGCGAAGACGTATGCTCCGATACTGTCATGCGGCTGTTCGCCTCACCAGGTTGGTCGTGGATAGCGCCAAGCACTACTGATAACATGAGAGCATGTTGCAGTCAATTTGCTCCGCCGCTCTGCTGGCCGCGTTGCCACTGGCGGGTTTGTGGGCCGCCGACAATCAGTTGACGCCACAGGAAAACAAAGCTGGATGGGTGCTGCTGTTCGACGGCCGCGATTTCAGCCACTGGGAAGACCCGGCCCGCAAGTCGCCGGCGGGCGATTCCTTCGTGATTGAGGATGGCTGCTTGAAAGCGGTGGCGCACCCGCGGATCGTGGAGGACCTTTTCAGCGAGGAGAATTATGGCGATTTCGAGCTGGAGTGGGACTGGAAGATCTCGCCCAGTGGCAACAGCGGGCTCAAGTACCGCATTCAGGATCGCGTGTTCCTGAACGGGCAGCCCGCCCCGCGGTTCGAGGATAAGGTCAACCAGGCGCTGGCCAACCGGCCCGCCGGCCGACCCAGCCGCGGCCAGGAGTACGTGATCGGCTTCGAATACCAAATCACCGACGACGTCCGCAACTCCGACGCCGTGCGTGGCGGTCCCCGTCACCAGACGGCGGCTCTATACGACATTTTCCCTCCGCTCGCCGAGCGCTCGCGGCCGGTGGGCGAGTTCAACCACTCGCGCCTGGTCGTGCGGGGGAAGCACTTCGAGCACTGGCTCAATGGCGAAAAGGTGGTGGAGGGCGGCCTGGATGCACCCGAGGTGGCCCTCAGCATGACGAAACGCTGGGGCGAAGGCTCGCGAGTTTGGGAGCTGCTGGTGAAACAGCCGCGCGCGCGCTGCCCCATCTCTCTCCAGAATCACGGCGATGACGCCTGGTTCAAGAACATCAGGATCCGCACCCTCAATTAGCCAGACGTGCGTGGGTTGGTTTTCAAAACCAAGTTCCCCAGTGCCGGCTGGCGAGCCGGCCGCGGCCCGGTTAGCATTCGGCTGTAAACGATCGGGGACTGGGGCGCGGCTTGATCGCCGCGTTATGATTGAGCCGACATGTCTTTGACGCTACCTCCGCGGGGAGTTGTAATCGTGCTGCTGGCCGTGTTGCTGGTGGCTGCGGTGTACGACGTCCGCTTCCGCCGTATTCCGAACTGGGTCACCGTGACAGGTGCCGCCTTGGGCCTGCTGCTGAACGCGTTTCTCTTCGGGCCGCCGGGCTCCTGGTTTTCGCTCGCCGGCGTCTGGTTTTCGCTCCGTGGGTTGGGATTGGGCTTCGGCGTGTACTTCCTTCTTTACGTCATCCGGGCGATGGGCGCCGGCGACGTCAAGCTGATGGCCGCGGTGGGAGCGTTGGTGGGCTGGCAGGATTGGATCGGGATCTTCATCATTACCGCAGTGCTGGGCGGTGTGATGGCGGCAATTCTGATGGCCACGCGCGGCCGCATCCAGAAGACGCTGTGGAACGTCTACTTCATTCTCACCGAGATGATGAGCGGACGGCCGGCTTACATCAAGAGAGAAGAACTGGACGTGCGTAGCCCCAAATCCGTGGGTCTGGCGCACGGGGCGGTGATCGCGGTGGGCACGGTCTTCTACCTGGTCCTCGCCGCCCGCATTACGCCGTAGACGGGGCGAGTGGGGCAGGCGCTTCCGCCTGCCAACCGATTCCCTCGCAGTTCCTGCGAGCACTGGGATCAGCCGCAAAATCGTACGGCCCGGCGCGAGGCGAAAGAGCCGCCGAGCGTTCACCTACCGATCTGCCCGTTCTTTTGCGCCCGTTGCGGGTTCCCGTGATATGATGCGCATCATGCACGGAGGGGCGGCATGAAGTGGCTATGGTTGCCGGGTGGGGCGCTGATTCTGTTGATTCTGATGACGGCGGTTGGCGCCACACTTCCGTTTCGGCATCGCGCCACGCGCCGGGCTCGATTCCGCCAGAGCCCGGAGGCGCTCTACAAGATTCTGGCGGGACCGCCCGATTGGCGCTCCGATGTGAGAGGCTATGGCACGCTGCCCGATCGCGATGGCAGGAAGCAGTGGTGGGAACAAGACGGGCACGGGCGGAAGATCCGGTTCGAACTGGTGGAGGATTCCCCGCCCGCGCGGCGCGCCGTGCGCATCGCCGATCCCAACCTCCCCTTCGGCGGCACCTGGACGTTCGAGATCTCACCCGCGCCCGAGGCGCCGACCTGCGCATCACCGAGGATGGAGAAGTGCGCAACGTGTTCTTCCGGTTCGTGACCCGCTTTGTGATCGGCCACACGCGCGGCATCGAAACGTTTTTCAAAGATCTCGGCTCGAGGACCGGCGACCGCGTCAGCACGGAGGCGTAACCATGGGCCAGGAAAAGGAGTGCAGGCTGCGGCGCGGCGGCCGCACGATCGAGGGCAAAGCGTTGCTTGAAACCGACCATCTGCTGTTTCGCGGCGGAGTGAGGCTCAAGCTTCCCTTCCGGGACTTGAACAGCGTGACGGCAGACAGCGGCGTCCTGCGGCTGGATTGGGGCGACGGACGCGCGGAGTTGGAACTCGGGGCGGCGGCGGAGGAGTGGGCGCAGAGGATTCTCGATCCGCCCTCTCTCCTCGACAAGCTGGGCGTCAAGGAAGGCGTAACGGTTCGGCTCGAAGGCAGGTTCGACGCGGAGTTTTCACGCGAGCTGAAAGCCGCCGGCGTCAAAACGGCTGCCAAGAAGGCCGATCTGATATTCCTGGCGGCCGCTGGAACCGGGACCTGGCCCGCATCCCCGGATTGGCGCGCAGACTCCAGCCGGCCGGTGGGCTGTGGGTGATCTATCCGAAGGGCGTCGGGACGATTCGTGAAATCGATGTGATCGAGGCGGGCCGCGCGGCGGGCCTGAAGGATACCAAGGTGGTCAGGTTCTCAGCCACACATACCGGGTTGCGATTCGCCATTCCGCTGGCAGCGCGGTGGGCGAGGGGGCGGAACTTGGTTGTCGGGCTATTGCTGCCCACTACGACGGGTTTCTGTGCGAGCGGGGCCAACTCGTCCGGTGCAGCACATCGTGGCTCAACCGCAGGCGGCGTTTCGAGGCGATAATTGGACAGGTGCGGATTCTCATTCCCGACCTCTATGACCAGTGCACTGCTCGATTTGAAGATTCCAACGCAGCGTGAAGCACGATTGGCCATGTTGAGGCGACATACGACGGAGTTGCCTTTCTTCGACCGCTACGACGCCGGTGACCGCGAGGCCGCATGGGCGGGCCTGCAAGACCTAGGCCCGCAGGTTCGCGAGGACCCCTATGCCGCAGACGGGCTGGCGGTCGCATACGAGACAATGGCGCGGGCAAGAGCCAACATTGAGACAATCGCCCGGCGGCTGGGCGAGATAGGCTATCGATTCTTCTCGTACACCAGACCTGTGCGCGAGCCGGTTTTACAGGCGCCCGCCAGATCGGCGTTCTCCCAGATCCTGGCTCTGGAGAAAGAGGCTGGGGCCCTGCCCCTTTCTGCCCGCGCCTGGTTCGGAATCAGCGGGAACGTTGAGCTGACAGGTGTCCACCCGCGCCTCTCCTTTATTCGCGATCAGAGCCCGGAACGATCCCACCTCGAATGGGACTTGGTCTTTAGCGATCCCATCGTCATCTACGGTGTGGAAGATGCGGCGAAGTCATTCGAATATACGGGCGCCGTGAGCTTCTCCGATTGTGATAGCGCTAAGTCGGACGCGAACGACGGAGGAGACCCGTACATGCTGATCCTGGACACCGCAGGTGCGGACTGCTTGATTCACGGGTTTCTTAACGTGTCGGAGAGAATTACGTTCGTTCAGTACCTCCGCCGAGCGTTCGAGTGGGGCGGATTCCCCGGATTCTCGAAACCGAAGTGGGCCGAGTACAGGCCGCCTGAGCTGGATAACCTGCGGGAAGGCCTGCTGCCGATTTGAAGCCTGCATCGAACCGCAAGCGCCTGCGCGCTGGCGGCGGGACAAAATGCGCCCGCAAGCGGGCGTTGGCAACCTGAAGCATGCCCTACCAAACTACTGCGCGTTGCGGCGCGCTTTCTGCGCGAGCGAGGCCATCCCGTCCACGTTCGGCCACTCGGATTTCGGCAGCTTCCCCTGGTCGCGCAGCCCGGCCAACAGGGCGCGGGCTTGCTCATATTCTCCGGCGGCGGCCAGGTAATCGGCGCGGCGCTGGGCGGCGGCTGTGGCGTGAGCCTGTGCCAGGTCGGTCCAGGTCTCGGCGATATCCGAGCGGGTTTCCGCCAGGCTGCGCACGGTCGCCCAGCCGGCGCCAGGCCGGCGGCTCAACTCGCCGTAGCGCTGCACCGCCTGCTCGAACTCGGCCAAAGCTTCGCGCGGTTTCGCCATCTTCTTGAAGACCAGGCCGATCTTCCTCATGCTCGCGGCCACGGCGCCAGCGGCGCGGAAATCCTGTGGGTCCGCCTGGGCGGCCTGCTGCCGGAGATCGAGAGCCTTGCGGTGGAATTCGAGCGCATCGTCCAGGCGGTTCATGGCGCCGGCTGCCCAGCCGAGGTCGCTCAAGTCAAACGACAGATCGATCTTGGCGCGCATGTCCTGTGGATTGCGGGCGCAGCGTTGCTCATCGATCGAGCGCGCCATCTCGTACTCGCGGCGGCAATCTTCCATCC
>Ga0326727_10001969_pt1 | contig 73002 bp, 35 predicted proteins | sample MB2enrmetagenome_FD_207643 | JGI IMG/M metagenome (GOLD analysis project Ga0326727, IMG submission 207643) | Lab enriched peat soil microbial communities from McLean, Ithaca, NY, United States - MB29MY | ecosystem: Environmental > Terrestrial > Soil > Wetlands > Peat | place: USA: New York... | reverse complement strand
AGAAATCGCCTATAACTTGCAATATGACAACTCAGAACACTTCTCTTCCCAATTTAAAAAACATATAGGCGTATCCCCTAAAGATTTCCGCTCCTTACATGGAAAAATCAGTGTCCCTGATTTAATATAACCTGAATTCGCCTTGGTGGAGAGATAAATAAGTTAAATGAGATGGAAGCTCAGGTTAATAGTAAAAAAAATGCCGTAGCAATCTTGTTACGGCATTTTAAGAATGCTTACTGTTAGAATGCTTGTTTGTATATCTCTAAAATCTCATTTGCACTCGTATCTCGCGGATTTCCGGGAGTACAGACATCGTTGAATGCAGAAATAGCCAGCCTCTCCAAATCTTCTTCTTTTACTCCGATAGCGCTTAGCTTTTGAGGAATATTGATGGACACCGCCAAATCTTTCACTGCCTTCACCGCAGCTTTTGCAGCTTCTTCGATGCTCATCCCAGTAACGTCAACACCCATTGCAACGGCTATATCTTTGTATTTTGCAATAGCAGACGGCATATTGTATTCCATCACATAGGGGAGTAAAAGAGCATTGGCCACACCATGAGGAGTATCGTAACATGCACCTAACGGGTGAGCCATACCGTGAACAACGCCAAGCCCTACATTAGAGAATCCCATCCCTGCAACATATTGAGCAACCGCCATTCCATCACGAGCTTCAATATTTCCCGGTTGTTCAACTGCATTTTTCAGGTGCTTCGATATCAATGAAATAGCCTTTAATTCAAACATATCACTAATAGTCCATGCTCCTTTAGTAATGTAGCCTTCAATAGCGTGAGTCAATGCATCCATACCGGTTGATGCTGTCAGTCCTTTGGGCATGGAAGTCATTAATTCTGCATCTACAATAGCCAATACCGGAATATCGTTGGGATCAACACAAACCATCTTTTTCTTATTGATTTCGTCAGTGATCACGTAGTTAATAGTCACCTCGGCAGCTGTACCTGCAGTTGTTGCCACCGCGATAACAGGAACGGAACGTTGCTTGGTATCTGCGACACCTTCAAGAGAGACAACATCAGAGAATTCGGGATTATTGGCAATAATGCCAATTGCTTTGGCTGTATCTATGGATGAACCACCGCCGATTGCTATCATAAAGTCAGCTTCACTCTTTTTGAATGCCCCTACTCCTTCTTTTACATTAGTAACAGTGGGATTCGGTTTGATGGCATCATAGATTTCGAAAGGAATATGTGCTTCAACCAGCACGTCAATTACCTTCTGCGCAATACCGAATTTAATCAATTCTTTGTCGGTTACCACTAATGCTTTTTTAAAACCTCTACGGTACACTTCCACTGGAATTATGGTACGCGCACCTGGTCCGAAGTATGAAACTTCATTCAAAACAATTCTTTGTATAGACATAATTAATATATTGTGATTAATAAACTTACCCTCTACTCTAATAATCAATTAAACATTCCAATTCTTTTTAACAAACACCTGCATTGCTTCATAATTCTCCTCAATAGACGACAGCAATTTGTATTGCGCTTTCGACCGTTGCAGATTATGCTCCGGATAATGAATTTTGTAATATACATCGCCATTCAAATAATCGGTCAGGAATCGTACCAACTGCATGTAAGTCATCAATTTGGCACCGAAGGGTAATAATTCTATTTCCAATGGAGTAAGGAATTCTCCGGCCACTTCGAGATAACCTGTTGTGTATGCTCTGTAAATTTCCATATTAAAACTTACCTGATCCAGATTTTCGTCATCTTCTTTACCTGTATTACCTGCCGTTCGCATAAAATCTCCAATATCAGATACTACAAACCCCGGCATAACGGTATCTAAATCTATCACACAGAGCACATTTCCTTCTTTATCGAAAAGCATATTATTTACCTTAGTATCGCAATGATTGATACGTTTAGGTAATTTTCCTTCTTTATACAACGTTTGGCAGATGCACATTTCCGTTGCTCTTTGTTCAACCTCCCCGACTAATGCTTTCACATGGTTCAATCGATGAACAACATCTGCAGCTACAGCTTCCCGAAACTGTACCAACCGGAATTCCATATTGTGAAAATCAGGAATGGTTTCTCCCAAAGGTTCCCCCGGTAAGTCGGATAATAACAGTTGAAACTCTCCAAATGCCCGTCCCGCACAAAGGGCATATTCCGGGGAGACTACATCAAAAGTATAAGAATCGGCTATCAACAACATCATTCTCCAATAGTCCTCCCCATCAAAATAATATAGTTTTCCGTCACGTGCCGGAATAATCGTAAGAGTCTTTCGGTCTATTTCCGTTTCTCCCTTTTCGGTCAATTTAGCTCGAATGTGATCTGTTATCCGCTTTATATTATTTTGCAACAAATCAACATCTTTAAAAATGTGATGATTAATTTTTTGCAGTACATACGCAGTCTTATTATTCTCGACAGTTACTTTATAGGTTGAATTGATATGCCCTTCTCCGAAAGGGACTATTTCTTTTACGCTACCATTAAAGTCAAAACTGTCAACGATTTTATTCAATTCAATCATTTTTATTCCTATTGAGTCCACCATTAAAAAACATATACTTTCAGGAAGTCACTCCATTTTCCAATCAGCCCCACATAATACAGATTGACAATACGTTCTCTATTATTTCAATGTAAATGAAGCATCTAACACAGTCTGCGAGCTTCCACCCACAAATATACCAAACTTACCCGGTTCAACGGTCCATACCATTTTGCCGTTATGGTATTTCAAGTCATCTGCGGCGAGTATGAAGGTAACTGTTTGCGTCTGTCCGGGTTCGATAGCCAATTTTTTGAACCCTTTTAAAAGCCGGGTGGGTTGGCAAACCGACGCATAGTAATCCCGGATGTACATTTGAACCACCTCTTCTCCGGTGCGTGAGCCTGTATTTTTCACATCTACACTCACCTGCAACTGACCGTCCTTCGTCAGATAATCTTTACTCAAATGCAGGTTGGAATACTCAAACGTGGTGTAACTCAACCCAAATCCAAACGGGAATAAGGCATCGTTCGAAACATCGTTGTACTTAGAGCGGAAAAAATCATTAGGCCGTTCGGCTAAGGGACGACCTGTATTCAGCTCGCTGTAACAGAGCGGAAGCTGCCCAAGCACCTGCGGAAACGAAACCGGAAGTTTGCCCGAAGGATTGTAATCACCAAAGAGCACATCAGCAACAGCATTTCCTGCCTGAGTTCCCAAAAACCAGGTTTCAACAATTGAAGACACATTTGCCGCAACCCATGGAATGGTCAGCGGACGGCCATTGGTCAGCAGAACGACCACCGGTTTCCTCAGTTTAACAATTTCTTTCAACAGCGCTTCCTGGTTTCCGGGAATATTGATATTAGCACGCGAATGTGCTTCCCCGCTCATTCCTCCGGATTCGCCAATCGTCATCACCACCACATCCGCCTGTCTGGCAACATCCAACGCTGCAGTAAAATCTTCCGGCGTCTTTGCATCGATCTCACATCCTTTTGCATACAATACTTTCGTTTCCGGCGATACGGCCGATTTTATTCCTTGCAAGATGCTTACCACATCTTTTGCCTCTCCACCACCGCCCCAACAGCCGATCATATCATTTTGGCTATCGGCCATTGCCCCGATTACTGCAAGTGTGCCGATATTCTTTTTCAGAGGTAACAGATTATTTTCATTCTTGAGCAACACGATCGATTTGCGGGCCATATCACGTGCTGCCGCCAAATGATCCGGGGTCAGCAGTTCCGCTTTTTCCCGGTTAGCATCACAATACCGGTACGGATCATCGAACAGCCCAAGCTCGTACTTGACCGTCAATATTCTCCTGACAGCTTCGTCAATCACTTTCTCAGAGACAATTCCTCTACGAACTAATTCCGGAAGATTCTGCAAAAACAAATTACTTCCCATATCCATGTCCAGTCCGGCATTGGCTGCTAATCTGGCGGCCTCTACCCCATCAGCTGCAAGCCCATGAGGAATGAGTTCTCCAACTGCTCCGGCATCCGAAACCACAAAACCGTTAAAATTCCATTCCCCTTTTAATATCTTCCGAAGCAGAAATTCATTGGCCGTAGCCGGCACTCCGTTCAATGTATTAAAAGATGACATAAAAGTTGCCGCTCCGGCATCGACCGCTGCTTTAAACGGAGGAAGGTAAACGTCGCGCAGAGTAATCTCCGACATATCCACCGCATTATAATCGCGCCCGGCGATTGCTGCCCCATAGGCGGCATAATGTTTGGCACAAGCCGCTATGGTATTGTTTTTACTCAGATCGTCGCCCTGAAATCCTTTTACTCTGGCCTTGGCTATCTGCACTCCCAAATATGTATCCTCGCCTGCCCCTTCGGCAATTCTTCCCCAACGGGCATCACGAGCGATATCGACCATCGGAGCAAACGTCCAGTTTACCCCCATCGCCGACGCTTCAACGGCTGCGATACGGGCAGAGCGTTCCATAGCCGATAAATCCCAACTGGCGGCCTCTCCCAACGGAATCGGGAAAATTGTTTTCATCCCGTGAATAACATCCAATCCAAAGATCAATGGAATATGCAACCGGGTTTCTTCAACGGCAACTTGTTGAATTTTTCGTATTCCATCAACACCTGCAAGATTCAATACGGAACCTATCTTCCCTTCCCGCATCTCTTGACCTTGGTTGCTCAATGGGTTGATAGGGCCGGTATTGGCAAAAGTACCTCCGACTTGGTTCATCTGTCCAATCTTCTCCTCCAGAGTCATGCGTTTGAGGAGATCATTGATAAAGCGTTCCATTTTCTGCTTTTGCGCAGCATCTGCTGGTTGGGAACCGGATGCAACACGATTGGCTGCACCGACAGCAGGAAATGAGAACAAAGCTCCAGCGATCAAAACCAAAACAATCTGACCATAAAAAATTCTGACAATCAATTGTTTAAGTCGGACAAGAGACTTCTTTCGGATAATCAGGTCTATAAATTCCATTACAATGTTATTTTGACTTGATGAATGCACTTTCGACATTAAGTAAGACATTATTTTTCAACAATATAATCAAGACTCTTCTCAATTGCCTCTTTCGAAACCGGCACATTAGGAATATTACGGATGGCTTCCGGCAATAGAGAATAGTTGTAGTTGAAGGTTTGAATTAGCTTTGAAAACGCCTTCGGATAATACAAGATTTCAATATCCGTCTGATTGGTCAACGAAATGATCTCGGGCAAAGCATCTCCCCGATTCCAATTATTCTTAAGATAGTCTGTTGCCAGTTTAAGCCTATTCATTTTACCAATCACACCATTTACATTTACAGCATTGGCCGGAAAACTTACTATACATTCAAAAAGTTGATCGCAAGCAACCTGAGGAATGGTAACATGTGCCGTCAAATCTCGTCCTGTGTAGCTCCATGTGTTTACTTTATTGCTATCAGAATAAGCGACATACTGTCCGTTCACCGTTACATTTTCGGGCATCGATGCTCCATGGAATCGAATTTCCAGATTACGTTTTGTTGCCATTCCGGGGTAAGCACCATTACGTGGAAGAATGGTGATCTTCACTTTCCCGTCAGGCAAGATTTCTTTTTTCATCACAGTCATTCCAAATTCACCCTTCTGGTATCCCTGATCATTGCCTGCATCTTCGTAAAGTTTTGCCTCAGAAGAGTCATTACCCGGAAAAACACTGACAACCAAATCATTGACCGGATGCTCCAGATTATCCACTTTGTCATACATTGGAATAATTGAACCGGCTTTTACATAAATAGGATACTCATCTAACAAAAACCGGCGATCAACAGTTTGTCCACCTTTCAGCATCGTTCCAGTTTTCCATTCATACCAATCGTTTCCTGCCGGCAGCCATACTTTCACAGTCGAGAATTCATTTTTCGAAGGCGAAGTTATTGGAGCTATCAACAGATTGTCACCAAACATGTATTCGCTCTTAAAGCTATAAGCTTCATCGGCATTGGGATAATCATAATACATTGGTCGGCAGAGTGAAATGCCGGTATCGTAATCTTCCTTCGCCATTGTATAAATGTATGGAACCAGAGAATACCTCAAATTGACCGCATCCAACAATGCTTTTCTGTAATTATAGGGAAACAACCAGAAATCTTTTTTAATACGAATATCTCTCGTTGAATGCGTTCTAAAAATAGGACTTAATGCACCATATTGCATCCAGCGAACATACAATTCGGGATCAATGCGTAAATTAGGGTCGGGATTTTTAAAGAAGTGACCTCCAAGATCGTGACTCCAATACCCATACAACACATTCGAAGCCGTTGATGTAAAATAGGGTTGGAATTCGAGCGAAGACCAATCAATGATTACGTCGCCCGAAAAACCAATCTGATAACGGTGATTTCCCAGACCACCCCATCGGTGATACAGCATCGGACGTTGTGTACCTTGTCGCTCCATATCGGTAAAGAAGCAATAGTTAAGCCACCAGGTATTGCTCAGTCCGTCAATCTTCTTTGAAAAAGGCCATTGTTGCCAATCGAGCCACCAAAAACTTACTCCTGCCTTTTGCATTGGATGTAATACAATATCAAACAAATTGGTCATGTATTTTTTATCAGCTGCCTCAAAAGGGATTGGAGCATGGCCGGTTGTATCGAAATTCATAGCTTTGGCGAAAGCAGAATATGGATATTCATCCACCGGAATACCTGAAGCCGGATGTAAATTCAAGGTTACTTTAAGGTTCTGATCCTTCACCCATTTTAAAAAGCGGTCGGGTTCGGGAAACAAACTTTTTTCCCATGTATAACCTGTCCAACCGGCTAACTGGCCGAATTTATCCCAAGTATTCAAGCCTTTGGTTTTATGCCAGTCCATATCCACTACTAATACATCAAGAGGGATCTTATTTTCGTGAAAATTATTTACTAACGTGCGTAGCTCGTCATCAGAATAATTCCAATAACGCGACCACCAGTAACCGAAGGCAAATTTCGGTGGAATTGGGACTTTCCCTGCTACTTGGGTAAATTCGCACAGTGCTTTTTTATAATCTTTCCCGTAACAAATAAAATAGAGGTCTTGTCCGTTTTTATTTGAACGAGGTTCTACCCAATTCCAATCGCTTCCGTCAAACAAAAAATTCTTTGAATCGTCAATCATCGTCCATCCTTCGGTAGACAACAAGCCATCTTCCAGATTAATCGGTGTTTTTTCATCGTATAATTGGCCTTTACAATTATCAAGTGTACGATAAGTTCCTTTAAGGTTACCGACATTTTTCATTCCGGGATGCCATTTCATATTCTTTTTACTGTCTTTGAATGTAATTTCCAGATTTTTATCTGAAAAGCAATCGGATCCCTTCGTATATTTGAGAACAAGCAAGTCGGTGCTAATCACCAATTGTTTAGCTGTTTCCTTCTTTTTAAAGACAGGGACAGGCAGATTCCGGTTTACAATAAAAAGTGAGGCTTTATCGGTAAACTGGCGAGTGCTATCCCACTCCATGCGGATCAAGTTAGACGCCAACACGGTAAACCGGGCACTGCCGACCTCAACAACAGCCTTCGGATCGGCCTTAGCATTCGATGCCCCCAGTATAACTGATGGATGACTAATCATTATCAAGAATAAAGCCCCACTCAGGAAGGGGAATAGGCGATCAAAATGATTCACCGAATTATTACGTATCCATTTCGAACACATGATTTTGTTTTTCAAAAAAGTTAATCGATTCATAATTAATTGATTATATACCACAGAATAGCTCAAACTTAATTCGAGGAATCCAATACCAATTCTCCATAAGAAAAACGATCACAAACCCTTACGATTCTCATTACAAGGCCAAATACAACTATGGAAGAAGCCGTAAGTTCTTGTGTAAATATAGAAGTCGGGTAGAGAAAAACACCCGAAGGAAATGATATTTCGCCTTTAGATTCTGACATAAACAGTTGCAAATTTAAGGCGTATCATGGTAATCTTTCAGCGTTTTCTTAAACCTATGTTTATTTCACTGCCTTAAAGGAATTCCATGATTTTTCAGTCATAGGAAACATTGTCACCCTAAATTTTGCACATCCATAAGGGATCAAACCGATAGTTGTTTCTTTGCCATCCATAATTGGAGTTGCAGGCAGTGGCTGTGCATCTGTAGGATACCAGTCGAACTGTTTTGCCTTCACTTTCAATTGTATCGGAGCATCTAACTGCCAAGTCCACTTTCCTGTCAAAGGTTTTTTTGTTACAATAATTTGTTTGGATAATTTTTTAGCATCTACATCCAACGCATAATTGAATTTTGCATTTTCCACCTCCTGATTGGCATTTATATCGGGAATTGGCAGTGAAAATAGTAGCGGCCCATACGTTATACATTCATATGGATTGTTGATGGTTGAGTCTTTATAACCACCCTTCACAAAATAGTCTGTTTGACGGGGGAATGGTGTCTCTCTTCCTTTCTGGATTCCAACTTCCATAGGAAAATGAAGCTGGATTTTGTCTTTGGACTTCCAGTTACGAACAATTTTCACGAATCCTTTTTCTGTTTTAATAGCCTCCGATTTCCCGTTGACCTTGATTGAAGGATGGCTGCACCATGCCGGAATGCGCAGGTAAATAGGCATAGTGATTGCATTGGGCATATTGAAAATCATCTCAATCTTATCGTCAAAAGGATAAGTTGTGTTACAACTGATGGTTACTTTCTCATTTTTGATTTGTTTATCCACTGTGCAGGGTCCATACAAAGTGGCTGCCAATCCGTTATCCATAGTAGCCATCCACATACCGCTTATATAGTCCGGTAGAATATTATTGGAATTTCCGACACAGCACAAGACTTCACACCCCTGATTAGTAAACTTCAAGTCATCCTTTGGACCGGGAATTTCTGCCGGCAGTTTATTGCTAAACCGGTTGAGTGACTGAAAATAGCACATCGTCTTAAAATCACGGGATATTGGCGCGGAAGCCGCATTGAAGAATACTTGCTCAATTTTATCGCCCCAGTTTCTTTGCCCGGTCAAACGCATCATCCACAGAAATGACCACATAGAGGTAGGTACATTACAAGTTTCGATATTTCTAAAAGATCCTATTCCGGCTAAAAATTCTTGCGAGGAGCAGATCCCGACCGGAAGCAAACTCTGTTTTTCGCCCCATTCCAAAACATTTTTGGAAGCATCAAGCTCTTTGGCATCTCCTGTCCAGGAATACATCATTGCCGGCACTCTTAGCGTCTCATAAAAGGTAACCCCATGATTAAAATCGCGTGCAATTATTCTTTTGTCGAACCACCTGTTTTTTTCGGCGACGATACCTTTTATCTTACTGTATGTTATTATTTTATCAAGAATCGTCTTATCCTCAGTCATAAGATAAGTTTCAGTCATTGCATCAATATTGGTAGCACCGCGTGGCATGTATTCGATTGTGTCTTGTGGAGTCCATATTGTAAACGATTGATATACTTTCTGAAGCGCTTTCAGAATTTTGGGATCATGTGTAGCTTGATAATAGGAAACTAAGGCACGCCCCATAAGTCCATGTCCCCAATTATTGAACCAATCGCTTGTTACCGTTTTGGGTTTCCAGTAGATAAAAGTTTCTCCCCCGTTTAAGACACCATTGATAACCATGTCTAAACGAGCAGATGTCTTGCGTATCAGAGCCGTATCATTCAAGATATAGGCTAACTTGACACCTCCGTCCAACCAATAGCTACATTGTTCGACCGGCCAGCCTGTTCCATCTTCGTTTACACCCAACGCCTTAAATCCATACCCTTTCCATCCGTGTTTGAATACGTCCACATATTCATCCAGATGTCCGGTGATGCCATTAGCGGCCTCCGTCGCCCAATCCTTTAACCAGCCGGTTGGTTTAATTTCTCCCAGCTCCAAAGGAATAAAAGATGGTAATGCTTTTGCCGTTTTAGCATATGCTTCCATTTTCTTTGCCGCATAATCTATACTCTTGTCATTTTGAGCGTTTACTTCCGACAATGAAATTACCAGTAACAATAAGAAAGCTGTTTTTTTGAATGGATTCATATTAATTGACGATTAAATTCATTTCAAAATTGTCGACTTTCCAATATTTATCATCTTTTTGAGTTTCAGATCCTGACTGGATGCGCCCACAATGAGTTCGTACTGCCCCTTGTCCACAACGAACTCATTTAATGCAGTCTGGAAGTACGCAAACGCATCGGCTTTCAATACGACAGAAACTCTTTTCTTTTCTCCAGGGTTCAGGAAAACTTTGGAAAAGCCTTTCAACTCCTTATCCGGGCGAGACACTTTACTATCTATGGGTCGCACATAAATTTGTGCCGCTTCAGCTCCGGCAACTTTACCCGTATTCTGAATATCAAAGCTGACAGTGTATTCGTCAGTGATATTTTTCACAGGAACTACACTCAGATTACTGTAAGCAAAAGTGGTATATGACAATCCAAATCCGAATGGAAATTGAGGTTCCACTTTTTTCGTATCATAGTAACGATAGCCTACCAGCAACCCTTCTTTATAGGTTACATTCAATGTCTTGTCCGAATCATAATAACTATCGTGAGTAGGATTGTCTTCCCATCGTTTTTCAAACGTATCGGGTAACTTACCGCTCGGATTTACTTTTCCGAATAATATCTCTGCGATGGCAGTTCCGCCTTCCTGCCCGGTGTACCACACATGGAGCAAGCCCTTTACATTTGCAAGCCAAGGTTGCATATCCACGTTTCCGCCGCCATTTAAAATCACAATTGTGTTCGGATTGGCTTTGGCAACCGCATTGATCAATTCATTCTGTCCGCCGGGAAGTTCAAAAGTACGATCCTGACCTTCCTGTTCGAATTCGCCGTTGAACCCGACGCATACTACCGCTGCATCAGCAGCGGCCGCTATTTGTGCGGCTTTTTCTATCGACTTACCGTTGTCTGCCCAACCCAGATGAATTTCGGCTGAACCGGTATGATCATAGTATTCCAGTTTTACGGCATAATCCTTTCCTGCTTCAAGGGCAATAGATCCAATCTGCTGAGTTGTCGCCTGATCTCTCCATCCGTCGATTACCAGCTTGTCATTTACCCACAGCCGATATCCGTCATCGCCTTTTGCAACAAAAGTATAAACCGTATTGTGATCAGCCCGGATAACGCCTGTCCAGCGAACGGAAAAAGCGTCGGCCGGGAAATTCTTCACATCGATATTTGGAGCGCCGGTTCCCCAGTTAAAATCGATTTTTTCATCGGTACGGGTATAGGCCGGAGCACCCGACATAGTCATGTTAGCAAAATATTCTCCTTTCAATCCTTTTTCGCTTGACCCTGCTTTGGTATAGAATTCTGCATTCTGAATCATCTCCGCTACGTTCTGACTTTCGCTTACACATTCTACGTCGATCTTATTTCCCACCAGATTCTTTATTCCGTCATAGGTAGTAACATTATGAAAAGGAATGGTTTGAGAGCTACCGCCACCAAAGACATACTGATTGGCATTCGGTCCGATTACGGCAATTTTCTTTATCTTCGTTTCGTCCAATGGAAGTACCCGGTCTTCATTTTTCAGCAACACAACCCCTTCGCGGGCTATCTTCAGCGCAACTCTGGCACTGGCCGGATTGTCAAGCGGAATTCGTTTGTCCTGCTGCGGATGATCGTAAAAGCCGTAACGAAATATAATCCGAAGAATACGGCTTACCTTTTCATCTATCATAGACTCGGAAATCACTCCGCTTTTAATTGCCGGAATTAAAGTTGCACGGTTCATATGGTCGCCCGATCCCATCTCCAGATCCAAGCCGCCTTTGGCTGCCGCAATTCCGTCGTAGGTTGCTCCCCAGTCCGACATCAGTATTCCGTCAAATCCCCACATTTTTTTCAGAATATCATTATTCAGGTGATTGTTTTGGGTGGAATGTTCACCGTTCAATAAATTATAAGAATCCATAGCAGTAGCCACTTTCCCTTCTACAACAGCGGCTCTGAAAGCAGGGAGGTAAATTTCCTGAAGGGTTCGTTCATCAATATTTGAACTGACACGGTTACGATCCCACTCTTGTTCGTTTCCTGCATAATGTTTGATACATCCTGCTACGCCTTTACCCTGAAGACCTTTAATATAAGCCACAGCCATTCTGCCGGCCAGGTACGGATCTTCTCCCATGTATTCAAAATTACGCCCACCCATCGGGGCACGGCAAATATTAACTCCGGGAGCCAGTAAGATATGCACGCCACGTGCATGGCAATCCGATGCCAATGATTCTCCCAGCTCTTTCAACAGATCGACATTCCATGTTGCCGTAGCCAATACTGTTGCCGGATAGGCTGTTGATTGTCCGTCATTTCTCGATCCTACCGGTCCGTCGCTCGTCTTAAGAACAGGCAAACCCAAACGGGGTATCGCACGAATATAATAACCATCTACTCCACCCAGATAGTCGATTTTTTCTTCCAGCGTCATCTGGGAAAGAATAGATTTAATCCTCTTTTCAACAGGCTGTTTAGTATCCTTATAAGCTTGTGAAAAAGCCATTCCGGAAACCAACAACAATAAAAAACAAATGCAGACTTTTCGTTTCATGTATTTAAATTTAGAATAAAGAACAAAGACAATTTAATCATCCCCTTTTGTGTCATAAATAAAGATTCTTGCCATGCTCGTTTCATGTGTAAATAATTGTTTCTAAAAGGTCACATGGAACTCGCATATCAGATTTTATCTCCCGTAGGTCGATGACCGTTGGTGCATCCACTTTGGTGAACGCCTTCGTTAATGCTCGTTTCATGATAATTAAATTCATAATTTTATTTTAACGACCTATTTATTCCATAGCATGTTCATTCTCCACTAACCTGAAAATGAAAGATAATCAGCCTTCATAAAAGATTCATTACAAGTACAAACACGTTCCCCTATAGAATATAAAATGTTTATGTAAAAATAGCGGAAATATAAAGAAAACTACCTAAAGGAAATGACACTTTACCTTTATATTTTGACATAATCAATTGCAAATTTTATCACAGACGGCTATTGATTAAGAAGCTGGATACTAATCATCCTTTTCATCCATCAATAAACAATTTTAGCTGTGGCAAGTATATTTCTGGAGTTTGTTCCTGCCTGGATTTCATACTGTCCATGATCTACCACCCAGTCGTTTTTTTGTTCGTTGAAATACGAAAATGAGCTGTCGTCCAATGTGAAATCGACCTTTACCGTTTGTCCTGCTTTCACAAACACTTTCTTGAAGGCTTTCAATTCATGAACAGGACGATCAACAGATGGATTCAACGGTTTCACATAGATCTGAACGACTTCCAAACCATCACGATGCCCGGTGTTTTTCACGTAAACATTCCCCGTTACGGCATGACTACCTATGTTTTTCGCATTCATCTTTGTATAGGCAAATGTTGTATAGCTCAAACCATAACCGAACGGGAACTGAGGCTCAACTTTCTTTGTGTCATAGTAACGATAGCCGATCATCAGTTTTTCCGAGAAATTGACTACATCATGATTCTGACTTGCCAGTTTTACGCAAGGTGAATCCTCCAGCTTTTTAGGCCAAGAAAAAGAGAGACGTCCCGAAGGATCGATATCGCCAAACAGTATCTTCGCCACCGCATTACCCCCTTCCATTCCGGGATACCAGGCTTCGGTCAATGACGCTACATTAGGCAGGAAACCGCCCACTTCAAGCGGTGATCCGTTGACCAAGACGACATTCACATGCTTATTTAATGACGCTAAATGGTTAATCAGTTTCTCTTGTGCTGCCGGGAAAGCCAGACTCACTCTATCACGACCTTCGGTATCGATGCTATGATCCAACCCACCGACATACACCACTGCATCTGCCTCCTGTGCCGCTTCATCAATCCTGGTCAACTGCATCTGCTGCAACGAAGATTCCGGCATTTCCCATTCGATACGAACGGCAGCATCACCGGTACCTTTAGAATAAATGACGCATAAATGAAAAGGCACCCCTTTTTTCAGATCGACAGCAGCTGTGACGGTACCGGTTCCGCGTCCGGGATCGGCAATAGCCATCGGAGCTCCTGCCCATTCATTATTATATACCAATGCCGAACCTCCGCCGGTAATAAACCGGAACGTATATTTTCCATCAACCGGGGGCATTATCTGCGCGTCAAAACGGGCTTCACGGAACTGGTCAACCGGTATTGAAGAATCTGGTGATTTCATTTCCCACATAAAATTCACATTAGACTCAGCCCGTTCCACTAACGGCTCATCTTTCCCTTTTACATAATACCGCGCATGGAAACCATTCTTTCCATTAACCGGGCTTAAAACATTTTCCGGAATCAACTGATAGCCTCCCAAATCGTCGGAAGAAATATAATTCACACGATCGGCGCCCAATTCATTCTTAATGCCTTTCAAAACAGTTACCTCGTAAGGTGACTCAACCCACGAACTTCCGCCCATGGCCAGTAAACAAAAACGTTTGTCGGCATTAGGGCCTGTAACTAACACCCGTTTTATTTTCTGCTTGTCCAAGGGTAAGGCATTATGCTTATTTTGTAATAAAATTATTCCTTCTTCAGCAACCTGCCGGGCTGTTTGCTGATGCTCTGCCGTATTTATCGAAGCACCGGCTTTCAAATCACGCCCATATAGCAGACCAATCCGGCCATAAACACGCAGAATCCGTCGTACCTTCTCATCAATGATACTTTCGGGAATCTTGCCTGCTTTTACCGCTTCGAGCAAAGGTGTACCGAACCCGCAATTGTCACCGCCCGGCATGGAAACATCCAAACCTGCATAGGCTGCTTTTTCAACCGAACGGGTTTGCAGCCAGTCAGTCATTACAAACCCGTCAAAACCAAATTTGTCTTTCAAAATATCGGTAAGCATTTTTTTGCTATCGCTCATAAATTCGTTATTTACGCCATTAGCCGAAGTCATTATTGTCCAAATATTTGACTCTTTAACAGCAGCTTTATAAACCGGAAGATATATTTCGTTCAACGTACGATCATCGACCATCGACATGTAAAAATTCCGATTATCTTCTCTGTTGTTGCAGGCATAGTGTTTCAGGCAGGCCGCCACTCCTTCGCTTTGGATACCCAGGACATGACCGACGGCAATTGCACTATTCAAAAACGGGTCTTCGGTATAATATTCAAAAAAACGCCCGCCAAGCGGATCCCGCAAAATATTGCACCCCGGGCCCAAAAGAACACCCCGCCCCAAAGCGCGCGCCTCTTCACCCATCACTTTTCCTGCTTTTTCAACAATCAAAGGATTCCAAGTCGATCCGAATAAAATTCCTGATGGAAATGCAGTGGTGCCTACCTGACAATTCGGGCCACGCGGACCGTCGGTACATGCCGTACCCGGAATATCGAGCCGTGCTATTCCTTTAAATCCCATTCCATTTCCTGAACACATGGACACTTTTTCTTCAATAGTCATTTGCTTCAGGATAGCTTCCACTTTTTGTTCAAGAGCTTGAGGTGAGCCTGCATAAGATTGTGCAAATACCTGATTAAAACAGCATATTCCAACAAAAAGCATTGGCAGGAATATTTTTACCATATGATTTATCTTCATTTTAAAACTTTATTAATCATTCTGCTTTTATTCGTCATTGTTTACGAATTGCAGATCGCAATTCAATCTAAACCATTCCTTATAACACTACCTTGACTCCTTTCGGCGCCTTGAAAGTTGTCTTTATTTTTCCATCAGCCTGCTTCCGGTGCTCAATTTCAACCACCCCATACGGAGTCGGGAAGGTTCCTTTTACCCACTGCAGATCACCCAAATGTGGTTCTAACTTTATTTTCTTGCAGCCCGGCTCCAACACATTCACTCCCAACACATATTGCGTAAGCCAGCTTGTAGGACCCGAAGCCCATCCATGGCAAAAACTATGTCTGAATTTTTTATAACAATAACCCCCATACGTTTTGTGTACATCCACTTTCCCATCAGGAACTACCTCATCAATGCGGGCTGCATTTTTCATCCAATCGATATCAAAATCTTCCCAGAATGTTGTTGCTCCCAGATCAAGCATTGCGCCCCAGTATTCGCGGATATTATCGATGGCTCCCTGATAATCGCCCGCCAATGCACGTGCTTTCAACATGTAATAGCCGTAGAAAGTTGACATTTTATGCACTCCGTCTTTCGCCAAAACTTCCGAATTGGCCTGTTCCGGATTTACCAAACCTGATATTGCCAACAGAGCAGCAGCCTGCTTTGAACCGGCCATTCCCGGAATATGTTGTTCCAGCTTTTCGATGGAAGAAGTGCACAATTGGGCGGTTTCCTTATCTCCGAGTATCTGGCACAATTCAGCGCCGGCCTTAAACGTCATCACCATCATCGATTGCAACCCTGCATGTACCGCTTCTTTATTTTCGCTGGAAGGCCAATCGAGGAAACGCATTTCTTCCAGTGCTTCTTTTCCTGAAGGATCGATTTTACCGGCTAACTGGTGCAATAAAGCGGTCAAATAATCCTTTTGCTGTTTGAGATAATCCAAATTCCCCTGATAATAATACCAGTCGCGCTGAATCAAGATCCACCACATCGAATAAGAGCTGATGCCATTCATCCAGTTAGGTAGCGGGGTTAAGTTACGCGCCAGGTCAAGGCTTTTTGGCACCACTTCATTATTGCCGAAAACCGAATTAACAGTCATCACTTCAGGATGCATGTCGCCCACCCAAACAAGGCGATCACGTTTCACTCCGTCCCACAGGTAATCCTGCATATTCAGGTGTACTGTATAAGCACCTGTCATCCAGATTTTATTCAACCGTTCATCATTGCATGTAAACGATCCGAGGTAAGGTATGTCGCGGAACGTGAATGTTGCACTGACCTCCTTGATTTCGATTTTTGCATCCGGATCAACCAGGTCGATACGCACAAAACGGAACCCGGAATTACCCACTTCGAAGCGCCCCAACCAGGGTAACTGAACAACAAGATCGCGCATGGCGTGGTCGTTGGTTGCGCCATCAGTTCCTGCATCGCTCATCGTTTCACTCACCGATTCGCCAAAACGTATCCGCACATGACCGATCGGATTCTTATTATTGATCGTCGTGATTATCTCGATTCCACCCTGAATCTCGCGTCCAAAATCAAGGATTAACCCTGCTTTTGAATCTTTGTCATTAATCAAAGTCAAGTATTTTCCCTGATTCAGGTCTGCCTGACCGATGCCCGGCTTCAGGATGTTTTCCGCATTTTGTACCTTTTGCCCGGAAGGGTCTGAAGTCCAGACAATGCGTTCGGCTGTAAGGTATTTACGTGTCAAATCGGTCGAACGCACTTTTGAGGCGTCTTTTAAGTTAAACCCCTGTGGAAGTTGTGCTTGCGCTGGATACAACATCGCACACAACCCCCAGACGAGTAAAAATCGCGATAAAATTTTCATTCTGTTCATTTTAAATTCATTCTATTTTTCTATAACAAGTAACTATAATATCTTATTTTGCTCCTGTATTCTGAAATCTCCTGAAGGGAAAGAGTACAGGATACTTTCTCCTTCGGTACAAACCGGGGTATATTTCTCCTTGTTCAACAATTTTCCGTTAACCAGAATGACTCTTCCTTTTGGTAAGACAACCAATCCTGAGGAGTTCGGAGGAATGGTGATGTGCCAATCCAACCGTCCCGTTTTTTCCGTCCAACTGCTAATAATAGTGCCAAATGAAGATTCAATGGATGCTTTTGCCCATTGCATTTGCTCCATGAACAAAGGTTCAAAGCGGATTACTTTAAATCCGTATCCTGAAGGATCGGGACGGATACCAGCTATATCTTCGTAAAAACAGATATCATACCCCGACTGCATGGGATGATTATGGGAACTGTTCGCTGCAATTTTCTCACTACTATCATTAACCGGAAGTATTTCCCATAGCGAAGTTACATTTGCCTTATTCCACATTCGGGCAAAGCTGTTTTCTCCTTCTTTTGTAAACATATTCCACGCAGCCTGAGCATTCCCGTTACGAGCCAGCATACTGCCAATCCGGCCGATTCCAAAAATGCCGCAGTGCATAAAGCCATCGCTTTTTTTGTTCATATTTAGAGCAACAGCATCACCCACAGCCCTTTCGTCTCCGCCAGGAACCAATCCAAAATCCAAAGCCATTATATCTGCGGTCTGACTTCCGAACGTTTTTTTATTAAAATTGTACATCGTAGCTATCATCTCTCCTGATATCGATCTTTTTTCTTCAGCGTACTTTTGAACGTCAGCATCTTTCCCCAATAACCGGGCAACCTGTTCCATAATACAAACATCCTGATAATGAAAAGCTGTAGAAGTAAACTCGATTGGTGTATCAATCGTCTGGTTTCCTCCGGGAGGGCACCAATCTCCGAGCCCTTGATAAATAATATACTTCGTATGACCTCCGTATTTATTGGTACGTGCAGTATCCTGAGCCAGAGCCGATACATAGTCTGTCCATTGTTTCATGTTGGGATAGAAGTCTTTCAAGATTTCTTTGTTGCCATAATAAACATACAACCACCAGGGAAGCTGAACCAAAGCAGTTCCCCAATCGGGAGATGCCACCCCACACAAACGTTTCCCGGGCGCAATCATATAAGGCAGTCCGGATGGCTTTTGTGCAAAATAAAACGTTTTGTTATGCTGTTCGTTAAAGAGCGTCCTTTCTTCAGCCACTTTTGAACCGGATCGGATATCTTCCAGATACTTCGTCCAGAAATTGTTCATTTGCAAGTTTACGTTGGCCATTTTCACATAAGCGTGGCTATCACCCAGCCAGCCACACTTTTCACGGTCGGGACAATCGGTCGGAATGCCTTGCAAATTACTGAGAACCGTACGCATCGCCAATTCGTGAAGACGGTTGATCGACGAATCGGAACATTCAAATGAACCTGTATTTTCGAGATCGCTATGAACCACGATCATGTTCAGGGTTGACAGATTGGGTTTACCCTTCATTCCTGAAAGTTCAGCATACCGGAATCCATGGTAGGTAAAGCGAGGATTCCATTTTTCAGTACCGGTTCCCTTACAGACGTATTCGTCCGTATATACTTTCCCGTGGCAACTCCATCCCAATGAAGAAAAATTCAGACTTCCATCCGCATTTTTCTCTTCCGACATACGAATGGAAAGATGAGTTCCTTCCGGCTGATTTACTTGCAAACAGGGGATTCCGGCAATGTTTACTCCAAAATCAAATATCCAGTTTCCGATAGAATCCTGCCACATCTTCACCGGTTTCATTTTTTGTTGGGTCCGTATCGGAGCTATCAACTGAGATTCGAGGTGGGGTGGCATTCCTGTTTTTACCAACGAGACAGGGTTCCAATCAGAACATACGGTTGCCGGTCGGTTCCAGTCCTTTATTTCCCGGCGGGCATCATACAATTCGCCCAAATAGATATTGGATTTGACCACCGGACCCTCTTTCCATTGCCAGCTTTCATCACTACCCATTGCCGTTTGAGAACCATCAGAATAACAAATCACAAGTTGAAGCCTGAACATCGGTGGCCCATAACTAAACGGAGCTTCCAACCATGCAACATCCTGTGCAAACCAACCATTCCCTAACATGACACCCAGACAATTTTCTCCTTTTTTCAACTGTCGGGTGATATCGAATGTACTGTATAATGCATACTGTTCGTAATTGGTCTGTGCTGGGTCCAGAAAACGGGTCGAATCAACCTTTGTTCCATTCAAATATAGCTCTCCTGCACCCAAACCACAAAAGTAAATAGTGGCTTTTACAGGAATCACACCTTTCTTTGCGTCTATTTTAAATACTTTTCGAAAATAAGGAAGAGCACGATTTTTAGAATAAGGATAAGTTACCCATTGACCCTCCCATGATCGTTCATCCGTCAAACCGATCGAAAAAGAGGCAGGATCACTCCACCTGCTATCGTTTCTATCATTATCCCAAACACGAATTCGCCAGAAATACTCAATAGACGATGTAAACCGGAGACCTTCAGGCCTGATATTAAATTGTTCATCAGACATTTGTTTCCCCGATTTCCATACATCCGGATTCCCTTTCTTTAGCAATTCCTTAGATGTAGCTATTTCGATTTCCCATGCAGACTGGGAAACTCCTTCCTCATGAGTTTTTATTTTCCAACTCAATTCAGGAAATACAATTCCTTCAGGATTAATGAGATTACAACAACGCAGATCATCAACCGTAAGACTTTTATTCGTTTTCCCATACGCTGGCAATAGTATGGTCAGACTGATGCAACAGAGGATGATTCTATAAAATCTCATTTTTCAATAGTTTATTTAAAAGCTAAAAAATCAACAGGTTACTCAACCATTCACGTTTTTACAGAACGGGAGATTGTCAAAACAGCATTATCAAATCAACCGTCTTACTTTGTCCAGATGCACCGATAATTAAACCTCCTGTTAGGAGCCGTATCTCCTTGTGTACAAAGGGAAATCGGATCGTTCAAGTCAGCAGCATTATCGCTCCACTTAAAATCGAAAGTAAACTTATCACCCGAAAGCCCCAATGCTTTACGGGGTACCTCTATCTCCAATTTATTTCCGATACAGCGATATTTCAGGTCTGCAACTTCTTTCCATGGGTTCTCCGGATGAGTGGGATCGTAGCGCATCAATGTGGTTGTATGATCGTCTTTCACCTTCTTATTAATCATAAAATCATATCCATACCAACCGGTTGCCGGATTTTTATCAGCATCAATCAACAGAAGCATCCAGTTTTTGCCGGATGAGCTGGTAATTGTATCGCTGGTTTCTGCATAAAAAAACAGATTTTGCTTGTCAACCGCCACTTTCATAGTGACAAAATCGTTCCTTCCTGAATTGTCGGTATAGTGCAATCCTCCATAACCGTTATGGTCACGGTGAACGATATCTCCCTTGGTATCGCGATACTCGGTCGAAACCGAACACCAGTCATCAAAATTGCCATTTACTTTGATCTTAGAATAACCTTTCAACTCGGGTATCGGGCGAATTCCTTTGTAACGACGAATATTTTGAGCCATCTGCATGTAATAATTGTCGGTGTAACCACCTTTCATCGGGCTCACAGTCCTGTTAAACTCCGAATTATACTGATCAACAAAAAAGAATGGGTTATTGCGTCCCAACCATGGAGTGGTTCCTCCTCCTTCAGGCTGATACTTACCTGCAGTCCATTCGTTCCAGTCGTTGATATACAAGAACTGGGGATTTGCTTTCAGAGCATCGTCCCAGCGTTCCTGAAAATAGATACCGTATCCTTCGGGGTTTTTCACCGTTTTGCCCAACCAGGGTACATAAGCCGAGTCAGGAACATCAAACTGATTTAATCTCGGTTCGCCATATTTCCGCGACCACGATTTGCCGACGCCCATATTCTCACTGGTCATCGTAACCGGGTGTTGAGCCGGAGTAACGGCAATTTCTTCCAATTGTCCCTGATGAGTAGAAAGTAACTCTTCCGGTTTCAAGGTTTTCACTTTCGGATCGGCCATACTGTAACCAAAGCTCCAGTTATCTTCCGTGCCGACAAAGCGTTTGCCTGCCCACTCATAATACCCCCACCACATGGTACGGAGTGTAAAAAAGTTTTTTACTTCTTTGGTATAATCTTTATAGAATTCTTCTGAATAATCCGGATCGCCGTAATGCGGGTTATTCGAATCGATTTTAGCGGCAGCAACATAATGCGGGTTAGGATTCTTTACTCCGCCGCCATTTGCATCCATCGAAGGTTGTCCATTGTATAGCAAAAGGGGCTTTCCATCCCAGTACAACCAAAGATCTTTGTACTTTTCCTGTTTGTAAATCTTGTCATACAAATCCTGAACAACCGTAATTACCGGACCATTGAATGCCCAGAAAATGAATTTAGGCACCTTGTTGCCTTCAGCCTTCATTTTTTCCATGGTTCTGAAAGTCACTTCCCATTCATCCCAATAGCGCACTGCATTGGTAACATCCATTACCAAGACATCCACTCCGGCATCGGCAAGCATCGACATGTCTTTACGGATCACATATTCATCCTGACTTAGAAAATAGCCGTTTTCAGGTTCGCCCCAATGATAGGAACCTTCCGTCCACAACGGGTGTTTGGCATCCAACCGTGCATTAGTATCTTTCTGCAGTACCTTCGTTACATCGGCAGAATATGGACTTTTAAAATTCCGATAGTGATCTTGGGTATGCCAGGTAATGTAAAAAATACCGACTATCCTTCGTTGATCGGTTTTTACCGGTCCTACCTCCTGAAAATCGGGCATCAATCGACCAAGAGCATCATTGGCCACCCATGTATCGGGATAAATATCGCGGTAGTCATTTTCATCGGAAGTATTAACCGCACTTGTTGATTGATTGGTTTTTACCGACTTTTTCTGCGCTTGGATTGTGGCAACCGGCAACAACATCAAAAGTCCAAAAATTAATAAATTATAGTTTTTCATCTGTTTTTATTTTATTTTTTAGCGCCGACAATAAAACATCTCGAATCGTAAGCATTTAGCTTCACCTCCAGATCTCCACCCCGATGTCGAATCTGTTCTTGAGAAAAAATATCGGACAATAGAATTTCATTATGAAGGTCTTTCATCTCTTTTTCGCTTACTCGAACGGTAATGGGTTTATCAGAAACATTGATCAAAACAATATACTTTTGTCCGTTATTTGTCCGTACCCATTTCGTCGGATACTCTGTATCCATCAAATCGAGAGGAATCCCTGGTGTTCCGGGACCGTATTGTGCCAATATTGCAGCCAAATCCCAGATCTCTTTTTTAACTCCAGAGGGTTGATCCGACCAGTTAAAATGACCTCCCAGCGCGAAGCACATGGTTGCCCACGTTTTAGCTTTTGTATAATCAAAACCTTCATATTGCCGGTCTCCTGTTTCCAACCCAATGCCGGGTGATGCGCCTTCCCTTAACGTTTCGGCACCTCTCCCCACAAAAAAATCGGGATCGGCAATAAAGAGATTGCCGTTCATCCAATAGCGGTAGGCAATGTGCCGATAAATCTCTTTGGTAACGTTCCAATTTTCGGTAATGTCCGACATAATCCGGGCTCCATCGCAGATCATGGAACAAGGTGCAACCACCGTGCTGCAGCCCAACAAAAACGCATCTTTGCCAATAGCATTCCTGATTTCCTGAATAAACTCGCGAAGTACGCGTTCGGGAGGGAATTTGGAATATTTGTAGGGTCTATCGGTATAAGCCAGAGCAAGAAAATCGATTTTAAAATATTTGTACCCGGCTTGGCTCAGTTTCCTAAAACGGTCAATAACGTATTTCCTCACGTTAGGATCGCTGGGATCGACACGATACCGGATGACATGATCCGGCACTTCTTCCAAAACATTCATCCCAAATTCATCCACTTTCTCTTTGTTTGACCAAAACGGTGCTATCCATACCCCGGGAATCAGACCTGCATCCCGAACCGTTTTTGCCCATCCTCTTTCTCCTCCCGGAAATTTTATCACATCAAACTCCCAACTTCCCCGCTGAGAAAACCAGCCGTCGTCTAAAGTAAAATAGCGCAACCGAGTCTTACTCGCCTTATTAAATGATTTCAGATCAGCCAAGACCGGCTGAAGATTCTTTGCCGAAATCTGTCCTCTGAAAAAGTCCCATGTATTAAATCCCGAATGCTGTGCGGCTTTGGCAACCGGCATGGTCGGTTTGTAGAGCCTACCGATAGCCTGCCAGCCTTCCATTGTATTGAACTGAGCGCTCAGTAATAAAGGATCGAAGATGATGGTCTCGCCCGGATCAACCGGGAATTTACGGCCGTGAAAATTGACAAATGCCGTCAGGTTATCTCCTGTTTTTTTAATCATAGATGTCCAAAGCTGGGGAGGCCGGTATGTCAGCATCCATGCCGGTCCCGTTTTGTCTTTGTCAGAATATAAGGCGCAATAATAATGGCTTTCATGATCTTTTGCCCTGCCTACATCATAGATTGCACTCTCCCACATAATATTCAAATCCTGAGGACTGGCACCCTGCAGCGCCTGTCCACATCCGGCAGCCAAAGGTTCGAATGAGGTAATATACAACGTATCTGCCGTTGGGTTATGTACCGACACCGATAATTCGGTCCATTGACCGTTGACCACCTTGAAACCGGAAGTCACCTCAAGGCCATCCACCGTCAGACAGTAACCCGACTTTGCTGCTTTTGCATGCAACAGAACATTCTTCCCATTCAATGATGTAGTGATCTGCGTCAACGACTGGCTGCCGGAAGCAACCTTCCAGAATCCATTAGCAGGATCGACCGAAAATATTGTGCGGGCAAACAGCATTGCAGGCACAAAAACTGTCAATAATAATCCAAAACGAAGAATATTTTTTTCCATATAGCTTTACATTAGATATTTATCGGTAACCCGCTTGCTTCCTAAAGAAGACACAGTGCAACTACTTTACCTCAATGATACGAAGCAATTTTGCCTCCGGCGCTTGTTTAAAAGTGAACCTCAGCCCTTCATTCAACAATCGGGCACCGTCGTACAGGCCGCTTTCATTCGTTTCCAGATCGAGGATCTGATATTGTTTCTCTCTCTTCAATCCTTTCAAGCGACACACTCCAGAATCGTAAGTAGAAGCTGGGCGATTGAACATTTGGATAAATCCGGTGCCTTTTTCAGGACAAAAGAACTCCCAACCAATCCAAACATTATTTTCAAGACTGTAAGGCGTTAAGGGATAATAATCGCCCCGGTAATCATCCCGCACCTCTTTCCATTGTGCCAGCAACCGGCGAAGCAACGCATAATCGGCATTTTTGTTTCTTGCATCCAGATTGAGCACCGTAGACGGACTCATATTGCTTAGAAAATCGTAGGTATTGATGCTGTTTACACCCGCACCCGAGAAAGGAATCCACGACGATAATCCGTAGGTTTGGCCCTGCACGCCGATCGGTTCGAAAGCATAATCGCTTCTCCACAGAGGAACGGCACGTCTCAAATTTTCCAGTTCCAACCGTTTCCCTCCCGCGGCACAAATATCGATGAGCATATTGGGATGACGCTTGCGCAATTCGTCCAAATACTTGAGATATCCGACAACATGCTTAATTTCTGCCATTCCCTGGCGATCAGGATTTTTTTGATCCTCTTCGTTCCAGAATAAAGAGGAAAAAACTGCAAAATCCTGACGATACAAATCAATCGCTTCACTGGTCAGAACGCTATCCACATGGTTTGTCATCCAGGATAGCGCTTCGGGATTTCCGTAATTGAGAAACCGAGTCGAGCCCGACCCCAGGGTCCATTCCGGATGATTGTTATAAATCCAACTTCCTTCAGTTACCCTTTCCGGTTCAAACCACAGGATTGTTTTTTCGCCTTTGGAGTGAGCATGATCGCTGATGGCACGCAGTCCATTGGGGTATCGTTTCTTGTCGGGCACCCAGGTACCCAGAAAATCCTGCCAACTGCCGCCTTTATTGGGATACCAGCCGGCATCCATCCACCAATAATCCAGCTTAATGTTTTCCGCAAGAAAACGATCGATAAACTCAATCTCGTCTTTGTCGGTTGCGTGAAACATTTCGGCAAAAAAAGCCGAACTGGCAGCTTCCAGAATCGGTTCGGGCAATTTTCCTCCCGACCGGGGAAGGTTGTAATCGAACATCCAACGACGCCACATGTTTTGAGCCTCATCATGAGAACCTTGCCAAAACATAAGCACCACCAGTGGAGTGCGGATTTCTTCTCCCGGATTCAGATACAACCTTGTTTTAATTTGTCCAACTTTAACGGTCATCGCCGTATTAACCGTTCGGTCGAAAGTGGCTTGCCACTGTGCCGGCCAGCCTACCGCGCTGATTACACCCTGCTTTCCGGAATTCCATTCGGCATTAAAAAACGGCAGGGTTTCGGCGGTAGGGAAACCGCCCCAGAAAGCACCAAGCTTTTGCGTTGCCTGCTGGTCAATTTTCACCCGATTAGGTTTAAAATCTTTCGTGCCCGAATTTCCGCCTTCGTTATAATTCAAATAAAGATCATCGTGCCCGCCCAGATCGAATGGAGTATTCAAGGCCTGTAAATTCTCAATAATTCCGGTTTTGGATTTTCCTGTATTTTTAATATAAACGACCCATTCCACGGCTGGATAATCGGCATACCTGACCATTTCACAACGAACTTCCAGCCCGCTGGCCGGATCCGTATAGGTGCGAATCTCCTGCTTACGATCATTGCTCAATGCCTTAGATTTGAACTGTACCTTGCATTTTGCCAGAAATTTATCAGACGTAATGCCTTCGTAAGTAAAACTAAATGGCAGGACATCGCTTTGGGCAAATTGCTTATCGGTCCATTGCCGACAGGTAGCCATCTCTTCCGGCGACACATTGGGACGAGCCTCCGCATTTTTAGCGGCTGTCCCGAAATTCAGACTCAACAAGGTACCAATGAGAAAAACAAGACTCTTTTTCATTTTACTACAATCAACAATCAGTATTTCACACTCGAAACTGTAACCGGGCCGAACAAACCCGATGGTTGTAACTTGCTATCCCCGCTATAAGGATTAACCGGACACCAGGTATGCCGCTGGTCTTCGGGTAAATTCAAGTCGCCAATCAAGCGGTTCATCCACGTATTGACTATCTCGATTTTCAATTCATTTTCTCCTGTTTTTACCGCTTTCGAAATATTTAATTGATAAGGCGATGTCCACACTCCTCCAACGTAAACTCCATTTATCCATATTTTGGCCATCGCTGTCAGGTTCCCCAGGTTAATAAGCATCTGTTCCTTTGCCGGTAACTTGTTCAATGTAAAATGTCCGTTATAAGTTGCCGTACCTGAATAATATTTTATCCTGTCATCCTGAGAAGTTGTCCAATCTTGTAAGGAATTGAAAACCACAGGTTGTCCCGGGCCTCTTTGTGCAGCGTCAAATTGAACTGTCCACGGGCCATTCACATCGGCCAGGACTGTAGGGGTCGGATAATTACCTTCTATGCCATACACTTTGGCTGCACCTGCCTTTTTGCGGAATACCACGAATGCACTTTCGTAAGGCGCTAATCTTAATGGGACAGCAGTTGCATTTGCTGTTTGCTCGTAGGCCGGAAGGATACGCACAGTACCCGTGGTTGCGTCCCAAAGTTCAGGTTGGAGTCCTTTTACTCTAAATTCAGGAGTAACTAATTTTGCTTCATTGGCCTGGTTACTAACAAAATAAATTTCACTATCGTTCATTGTCCTGTGTCCAAAATGAATGCTGCGGTCATCCGGTAATTTACAGTCCGGAATGCACTGTATTAACGCAAAAGCTTCTTCCATACTCATCCCATTTAGAATCATCCCCTTACCATATTTGCGCGATTTCACCTTCACGCCATCTACGTTACCCCACAATTCGGAAGCAAGTGCCTGCACCTGCTTGTCAGCTACAGGTTGGTTCTGCAAACTGGGCGAACGTCGTGGCGCAGGCCCCAGTACAACAGCTCCATCGTTGACCAATTGCTTGATTTTTTTCAACAATTCAGGGCGCATTGTTTCCAATTTCGGCAATATCAAAATCCGGTATTGCGTTCCGTATGGTAAAGTAAGCAACCCATTTTTAACCGTCATCTGTTTTTCAATGACTTCGGCATTCATATAATCGAACTGATATCCTACCGGAAGAGCCGGATCGGTAATGCCGGTCATCTTGGGCGTATCTTCTCCGATAAAATAAGCGGCATCGGCCACATTCACCCCCTGTTGGAGCATGTAGTTCGTCCGTTTCAGGTAAGCGATAAATACATCCAGTTGAGAAAACCATGTATTCTTACGGTTAAATTCATTTCCAAAGTCAGCATTAATACCGGGTGTTTTATCTTCATAAGGCTGACTGATATAAACATGCAACAAGGTATTGTTTATTCCTTCGGCAAAAAAGCGGTCGCTCCGTTGTTTGAACATGGCCGGGTAGCGGCTGAAAGCCGCGCCGCCGCAAGTATTCGATTCGGCTGAAATTTGTGTTTTTCCGTAAATATGACCGCATGACGTTGCCGCACGATTTTCTATATTACCCAGCTCGCCTTCGCTCCAAAACTCACCACCTATCTCATCCGATTGTCCTCCGTACATCAGAAACTCGCTCGGAAATCCCCAGTGACCGTAACATTCGAGCCAGGTATGCAAACCATGCTGATGGCTGACATCCCTCAAACCACCCACATAATCATAAGCCACTTTGTCGGCTACCATGCGACGCATATCCCATAAAAAACGGTCGGATGCTTGTTCGCTGGTTACCACAAACCCGTTATAAACAGGCAGGAACGGGATAGGATCGTACCCGTAACGACGTTTGAATTCAGCCAGAAAGCCATCGGTAAAATTCTGACCTCCTGTTTCGTAACTATCCTCAACCACCACTTTAAATGTCTTACGGTCAGCTTCCGGGATTCGTTTCAAAATTTCGCCCAAGTATGCATTGAAATGTTTTTCTATATGAGGCTTGCTCATCTTATCCACCTCATAACCTGTGGCTTCTGGTGATGCCGGTGCATTTTTGGTTCCTGTAGGCGTCATTCCCGTACGAAGAATCACCCAGTTTCCTTCCGGTATATTCCAGTTTAGAGTACCATCTGAAGAGAAATTTTGAGTCAAGTCAATCACTTTCGAAGCATCAATGACCGTCGATTGATCATTGGGTTCGGGTTGTTGAGGCCATTGATACTCTTTCCAATAAGGCAATGGCGTCTGGTACATTTTTGCCAGTGTTTTTTCAGGATAACGTTCTACCTTGGGAGCAGACGAAAGCTCTACTTCAGCCAATCCGTTACTCGGATTAATTCCTTTCACAATAACACGGAATGATGTTGCCGTAACAGCCGGAAAACAGATAACCACGGGGGCATAAGGATCGAAACCTACATTCAGTTCGGCATTGAAACGGTTAAGCTGAAACTCTGCTATCGTCCGGTAACTCCCGTCGGGCTCTTTTACCTGCAACAGCGCCGGATTATTGATCGGACTTGCGATAGGTGAAACGGAAAGGCTACGTGCTGTAAAAGGTGCTTTCGCAGTTAGATCAATCGTGAAATCTCCATCGGCAGGAAAATTGAACCCTGTTTTCCGATCCCGATCTACAACTGCCGACAAATTGGCAACCTTTGGTGATGAACTGATTATTGCATTGTTGGTGTCGAGGATCAATTGATCATCCTTAGGTTCCGGATATGCGATCACTTTTACATCTTGAAAAAGAGCAATCGGTTTTTCCAGCTTTTGGTTGAATGTCCGAGGCCCTTTTACATGTAGTTCCGAAACGGTCAGGTACCGCATGGCATTTTCCGGTTTAACCCATGGGCCTCCTGATTGGCTCCAGCCGGGCGAATTGAAAATGCCAATCTCGATATTTAAGTCGGTCGCCGTTTTCAACGCCGCATGAAGAATATTCCACCATTCATCGCTGAATATCTTTACTTTGCCATAAGGTACATCATTCTGACCTATGTAACCAATAAACGCACGGTTAATTCCTACCTTCTTCATAGCCTGAAGATCTTTTATAACACCTTCTTTAGAGATATTATCGGAAATCCAGTACCAGTAAACAGTGGTCTTCATCGAATCTGAAGGTACCTTAAAGCCATGTTCAAGGTCTCCTGCAATGACAGTCGAAGTTTTCACAGGGCACCCCACCAGCAGTAATAAAATTGTAATGCCGATTGTCAGCCAAATTTTCTTTTTCATTCGTGTAAAATTTTATTTAGATGTCGTATGAAACTCGCATGTCATCCATTTCCATACTATTGAATGTAAACGATTTACATACTTATTTCATCTGTATATAATTTCAGTTTAAATAATGGATATATGATGATAACATTTTTGACAACTATCAGTTTATTCTTAATTTCTCGTATTATTGGAAATTATAACAATCAGCTTAAACAACAACCATTTTTTTTGTTAGATGAAAACCATTAACTTCAATCCTATACATGTAAGTTCCAGATGCTAATGTAGATGCATCAAAAGTTATGCTATAGCGCCCCGGTTTTTGTTCCTGATTAACTAAAGTAGTAACTTCTTGTCCCAATAAATTGTAAACTTTAAGGATAACGATTCCGCTTTGAGGAATACTGTATTCAATCTGTGCTGACGATTTAAAAGGATTCGGATAGTTTTGGAATAATGAAAAGCCGTTGAGTGATCCTTGTTGTTTATTTGTAGCTGTCGAAGTATTAATTGAATCTGTATAAACATAATTGAACCTACCGTCAGGTGCAGCATCTCCATGAATATAGAAGTCCATGATATTCCCATCATTCTCGCTGTTATCACTCCACTTAAATTCAAAATTTAACTGCTTGCCCTCTTCATTGAATAATGAACGATTTACTTTTAGTTCCAATACATTTCCGTTTATCACATATGCAGCCGAACCTACCTTTGCCCATTTCCATGAATTATTTACACTCCTCTCCACTATTGCTGAATCACCTGGGTTTATTCGATTGATGACATAATCATAACCTTCCCATCCTGTGCTTTTATTCCGGTCTATATCTATCCATAAACGCATCCATTGCGGATCGGATTTCGGGGTCAAAGTATCTGCCGTTTCTACATAAAAATACAGGTTGTCTGTGTCTCTGGCTACCTTTGCCATTATTATATCATTGCGTCCTGTACTGTCTGTATAAACTAAATTGCCTTGTCCCTGGGCATTGCGCCACATCGTGTCTCCCTCATAATCCAAATATTCCGGTTTAACATCTGTCCAATCATTCAAATTCCCCATACTGATTGTTTTAGGATTCGATACTGATTCTTGTGCCTGCATCCCCTTAAACTTACGTACGTTACTTACTAATTGCATGTAATAATTATCTCCATTATCTCCCCATGACTTCACAGGTTCTATATCACGGCTCTTTTCCAAGTTATATTCATCCACAAATGAAAAAGGTGCATATGGATTAGGCCAGGAACTTGTATCCCACCGCCCTGCAATCCATTCATTCCATCCTGTAACAAAAACAAGATCCGGATCTAATTGAAATGCCCGGCTCCATTGCTCCTGAAAATTATAACCATGAGCATATGCACTTGTATCAGAATTTTGCCCATTAGCATATGTATAACTACGCCCATAACTATCCGGCCTGTTAAAAGCAGAACAATGACCTCCCGTTGAAGCACATGCATTTTGAGATACTCCTACTGTTGCTTCTTCATAACCTCCACCTGCTTTTAACCCGTAACCGTGTTGAGGATAATCTTCCAGCCAACCCCACTGATCGTTTCGTGAAGGCCCGCTCACATAATCAGGCTGACCCGGACGAAATGTAAAAAAATTCTTGATGTTTTGTATTAGTGTATCGCTTGTATCCGGCGGAATTTGCACTGCAGTTTGCCCTGTCCCATTATCAGTTGTCAAATTACTTAATGTCTGGCTTGCATAATAAATTTTACTGTTATAATTACCGTCGGTAACCACATTACCGTTATAATAGCTTGCAACCGGATCGTTGGTATTGTTCCATTTCCAGACGCCGACAACTTCAGTAGCATTACTCAATTCCCAATAATACTGTCCTGCTGGTTGCGGGCTGAAATTCAATTTGAGTCGGGAATTGTCATTAAAATTGACAAATGTCGAATCGGCAATAGGTATTCCAGCAACTGTTGTTGCATAATCCGTATTCCATTGATAAAGTTTTAATGTTAGGTTTCCAATATTATTACCCCAACTTGGACAGCAAGCATCAACACCAATAAAAGGCGAATCAGCGTTAAACTTAAGTCCTGCGCTATTACTCTGGGCAACAAGCATTTCAGGGTAAGCCATTATTAAGGGCTTTCCATTCAATATAAACCATAAATCTTGATATAATCCAGGCTGATATAAATCATTATAAAGCTCTTCAATTTCTTCCAGTGAAGTTGTCGTAGCTCCAAAATTAAGTATAAAGGCTATTTGAGGAGTCTTCACCCCATCTTTTCTTGCCTGTTCCCAAACTTTCAATAATTCAGTATAGGACGATTTCCAGGTAAGATCCCCATTTGTACAATCAAAAAAAACCACATCAATACCCGCATCAGCAAGCATTTGTGCATGTTTTCGCAATACCCAGTCGTCTGTCGTCCGGTAATAGCCAAACAATGGTTCATCCCACCAATAAGTTCCTCCATTTATAGTTCCTCCCCATGCCGTATCATTCAAATTAGTCGCAGCACTTGGGTCTTGTTTGAGAATCTGAGATATATTTATTACCGGTGAAACTACATTACCATCTGTATGCCAGGTCCAATAAAACATCCCAACGTATTTCCCTGTTTTAGTTGCCCCAACATCTTGTTCAGATGAAGTGGCTCTGCCAAGATTGTCTGTTGCTGTCCAATAGTCAGGATTTACATTCCATGTTTGTGCTTCAATAACTAATGGCAATAAAAAACACAATAACACGAACCAAAGTTGTTTGAGTTTGTCCATTTGAAGTGAGATTGTTATATCAATAGTTCGTTGATGTTCTGTTAGATAAGTTTATTAATTATTCCAATTTTTCAGACAACCAATTCAAAAAGAATGTTTTACACATTCGGCCTAAATATGATCACCTTTGACATCCGACTGAAACCGATATTTTCCGGACTTCACCCTGAACACAGCTTTCCCATTTTCCATTCGTAAAAATTCGATTTCTGCAACCTTGTTTGCAGGTTTTCCTGACTCAGTGACTTCAGAAGCCGACTGAGCCGGGACATAAACGGTGGCTGTTGTATTAACCGGAATGGTAATATTCATCGTCAGTTTTCCGTTTTCACGTTTCCAGTTGCTTTGAATACGTCCGTACAGGCAATCGTGATACGCAGATACCGATTTCAGATCGCCGACAATTGAGGGATTGATAAGAATGTTTTTGAATCCAGGAACAGCCGGATCGAACTGTATCCCTGCCAGATATTTATAAAAATACGAACTGATAAGGCAGAAAGGAGTATGGTTGCGTGAATCGTAGCCATCCCACGATTCCCACATCGAATTGGCACCCTGCCTGACCATATACCCCCAGCTTGGATATTTTTCCTGAGTAGCAAGAACATAAGCCAGTTCGGGATTCTCCTCCGGGAGGTATTTCATTAACGCCATTGTACCCAGAAAACCTGTACCCAAACGGTCGCCTTTTGTATGAATATCCTGAACAAGATGGCTCAGTACCTCTGTTTGTTTTTCTTTGGGAACCAACCCATATTCGAGAGGGACTACATTTGCCGATTGACGATATGGAGTAGATATTTCGCCATGATAGATCCCGGCTTTCGAATCGAAAAATTCAGTATTGAAAGCCGTTGCAATCCGATCAGCCCATTCATTCATTTTATTACTTTCGGCATCCTTTCCGAGCACCTTGCTAATTTCCGCCAAGCGTTTTACAATCAGAAAATGAGAAGCCGTCCCGTATAACATTGTTCCTTCCGGAGGCGACATGGTATTATTTCGAACATTATCATTGAGTTCCATCAACGGGGCAACCCAATCGCCCAAAACATCATGTATGATTTCAGGTTTCTCCTTTTCCTGCCGCAATAAACTACTCCGGGCAAAACGACACATCACATCAAAGTTTTTCCCCATAGGTAGAGTATCTCCGTAAAATTCATACAAGTCCCACGGTACAAATACGATTGCTGCCGGCCAGGTAGTCGATAGACTCATATCGTAATTTGTTGAAGGAGCTACTGTTGCTAGCCCCCCCGACCGGCTTTGCGTCCCAGCCAGATCGGTCAACCATTTCGAATAGAACGAAATCATGTTGAAATTGTACATGGCAGCTTGAGACGACATATAATTATCGGCGGTCCATCCTTGTTTTTCGCGGTGCGGACAATCGGTGGCAATGCTATGGTAATTATTCAGCAGGCTGTTTATGGAATTTCGCTGAATCCGGTTCAGCAACGGATTGGAGCAGGTAAAATTTCCGGCCATCTCGACATCGGTATGTACCGGTATCCCTTCCACTTTTTCAATGACAACACTTTCATCTGTCGTAATTCTGACAAATTGAAACCCTTTGTAAGAAAAGTGGCACTCAAAAGTTTCCGCTTCACCACCTTTGAGAATGTAGCCGTTTTGCTGACGTACATTAATTCCTTTGTCGTAAAAGGAGGCATAGCACTTATCCTTGATATTGTATTTGAATCTGGAAGGGGAAAGATTGTCAATCAAATCACTGTCGGAAGGTGTTTCGCAGTACTCAACCAGCACCTTAGCTCCGGCAGTTCCCCTAACTTTCACTCGTGCCCATCCGGAAATATTTCTTCCGATATTATAAACCGTGATTCCTTTCCCTTTTGGGTATGTCTTTACCGGAACCAAAGGTGCAAAACACCGGATGGGCAGCATCATCTGCGATTCGAGTCGTGCATTCCACGATACTTCCGAAGCGTTTTTCCAATTGCTTTCGCTGAAGGCCGGAGATGACCATCCCTTTTGTTCCAACCGGGCATCGTACAGTTCGCCATGGCGAGTGTCATCATACACAATAGGGCCACCTGCAGTTTTCCACGATTGATCCGTCACAACAGACTCCCTCGAAGCATCGGAATATTCGATTCTTAATAATGCAATAAACTTGGGTTGATCAATCCAAGCAGACTTACTCAAGCCCCAGATGTCATTGCAAAGCGGATTGTACTGACCTCTGCCGAGCATCACACCAAGCGCATTATTGCCCTGTTTGAGCTGTTTGGTCACATCGTAGGTCACATATAACGAGCGTTGATCGAAATTTGTCCAGCCCGGATCAAGTACATGATCGCCAATTTTTTGACCGTTTAGAAATGCTTCGTAATAACCCAACCCACAAATAAACAGGCTGGCCGAACGAATTTTTTTCTGCACGAAAAACTCTTTTCGGAAAAGAGGAGACGGGTCGTAATGAGGAACTGCCATATCGTACAAAGTAAAAATAGTACTATCTTTTCCGGTCAACCATGGCCACGAAGTATTCGGCCATACAACATTATTCGGTTTGCTTAGTTCCGTATCTTTATGCTGCTTCCATTCCTTTTTCCATTGATCATTATCTTTGAAAGCAATCCATTTTGCAGGATTCCACTCTTCCCTGCTTAATAATCCCATCGACCAACTGGCAATTTTACTCCACTTTGAAGATTTTCCATCTTTATCCCAAACTCTTACCTTCCAGAAATATTTTCCGGCCGATTGCAAAGGTTTTCCCTGATAGTTAATTTGGATCGACCGATCGGAATCAATCTTCCCCGTATCCCACACATCGCCCTTGTCCTGATCCAGATTTTGGAGAGAAGAAGAAACGATAACCTGATAGGCTTGCTGAAAATCGCCACGTTGAGACGACAATATTATCCAACTCAGTCGAGGAGATGCAACATCAACACCCAGTGGATCAACCAAGTATTCGCACCGTAAACTTCCAACTTTTGCAGCCCACAATGTGATTGCATAAAGAAGAAAACCGATTATAAGAGTATATTTTTTCATTTTTATCAAGGTGGCTATTTTTCAGAATAAATAAAATTGAAACGTCCGCCGGGAGCGGTATCGCCATTGACATAGAAGTCCATGATATTACCGTTTTCCTGCATATTGTCGTTCCATTTAAATTCAAAGTTAAGCGGTTTGCAGCAAAGGTTCAGCACACTTCTTGGTATTGCAATCTCCAGCTTATTTCCTTTCACTGCAAATTTGGCTTCAGCTACGGTTGACCATTCCCAACGGTTACCCACGTTCTTTTCGACAATCACTTTATTCCCTTTTGGACTCACACGGTTGATAATGAAATCATATCCATTCCATCCGGTCGATTTATCGCGGTCAACATCAATCAAAAGCATCATCCAATTACGATCCGTTTTAGACGTAAGAGCATCGGCCGTTTCCACATAGAAATAAACGTTTTCGGCGTCACGGGCAACTTTAGCACCCACAATGTCATTTCGTCCGGTGTTATTCCGATAATATTGATCGTACCGTCCGCGACAATCCCTATGCATGGCATTTCCTTTGTAATGAGCAAAATAAGGCATCACATCATTCCAATCATCAACCTTACCGATTTTAATCGTTTTTTGTCCCGACACTTTTTGAGGAGGTGCCATTCCTTTAAATTTCCGCACCTGATCAACCAATTGCATATAATATACATCGCCCTTGTCACCCCACCCTTTATTGGGTTCAATATCACGACTGTGCACCCAATCACACTGATCGACAAATGAAAACGGATTACCGGTCCAGCCATCTTTGGGCAACCATTGCCCGGCAATGTATTCGTTCCAACCGGTCACAAATACCAGTTCCGGATCAAGTTCGAAGGCACGATCCCATTGTTCCTGAAAATTCCATCCGTAGAGATACCCGTCAATCCGCGGATCAAAGCCATTCCTTTGACTGAAGTTCCGACCAAACGACCCGGGAAGGTTAAATGCGCTGCAATGCCCGTTGGTTGCAGGGCAGGCATTTTGGGCAATGCCCACTGTAACTTGTTCAAACTTGCCGCCCGTCTCTTTTACATATCCATGCTGCGGGTAATTTTCGAGCCATCCCCACTGGTCGTTCCTCGACGGACCGTTCACGTAATCGGGTTGCCCCGGGCGGAAGGTGAAAAAATTGGCTATTTCACGGTCTTCTTCCGAATCGGTCAAATTATCCGGATAACCCATGATACAGGGTTTGCCTTTCCAATAAAACCACAGGTTTTTGTACCGTCCCGGTTTATACACGTCGCGATACAACTGACGGAGCGAAACCAGCGAATGTGGCACCGGGCCAAACGGAAGCATGTAGGCAATGTGAGGGACATTCACACCGTCTTTCTGTGCCTGATCCCAGGTTTTCAGCAAGGCTTCATACGATTCTTTCCAGGTAATATCACCGTTGGTGCAATCGAAGAAAACAGCATCCACGCCTGCATCGGCCAACATTTCGGCATGTTTACGCAACACCCACGGATCAGTTGTTTTATAATATCCCAGTAACGGTTGTTCCCAATAAAAAAATCCGGGTTGTTTATTCCCCCAGGCTGGGTGATGATAATCCTTCATGGCTTCGGGGTATTTTCGGACTATCTCCGTAATATTTTTCACATGGTAAGTCGTATCGTCGTCACCCTGATGCCAAGTCCAGTAAAAAATTGCAACAAACTTGTCTTTTTTCTTATCGCCGGCTTCACGATATTCACGGACTTTCCGGCCAAGCGCATCGGTTGCAGCCCACTGGTCGCTAACAGTCTGCTGAGCTACAAGCTGCCCGGCACCGAAACAAACAAACAGCACAACTGCATTTAATATTAACCACCTGTTATTCATGCTTTTTTATTATCTACGCATTTATTTTTTTTCTATTTCATAATCACCGGCTTCCAACATTTTTTGGAAACAGCCTGCTGAGTTGTTAAATTTCTGTTGCTTGATTGCCTTTGATCCGAAACGAACGAGCACTTCTGAATTTTTGCCAACTTCAGTCTGAAAAACAGCCGTTGTACCTTCGGGAATGGTGATTTTGTAAACAATCTTTCCGGATGGCATTTTCTCCCAACTTGACCGTATAAAGCCAAATGGCGTTTTGTAGGATGTTCTTACATAACTCAACCCATTGGGTGTTTGTGGTTCAAGATAAAATTGTCGGAAACCGGAATGCTCGCTATCGGGACGGATTCCACCCAACCAACGATAAAACCATTCCGAAACACTTCCGAACATCGGGTGGCAGTTGGAATATGTGTTGTCGCTTTCGCGCCAGGTTTCCCAAAGCGTTGTGGCGCCATGGCTAATCATATACCCCCAACCCGGGAACTCAGGACTGTTTACAATATCAAACACCTGCTGCGTCAAGCCAGCTTGCGACAGGGTTTCCAAAATATACTTGGTTCCGAATATTCCGGTCGTAAAATGATCGTTTCCGCTTTTCTTGACAGAAGCCACCAACGAATCAACGGCCGCTTGCTTTTCTTTTTCAGGAATAACCCCGGAATACAACAAGTCAGCATACAACGTTTGTTTATTCACCTTTTCCACCTCTTTTCCCTGATTTTTCCAGAACGTTTCCTGCAACTTTTTCCGGAGACTAGTTTCCAATGCTGCGAATCGCTTTTCATTTACCTGATCACCCATCAATGTAGCAAACCGCTTCATTACACCGGCAACCTGCAGATAATGGCAGGTTCCGGTTATCTGTACAGGAACAGGGATCATCGATTCATGGTCTCCGAGACCCTTATTGACAATTAATTCGGGATGAAACCTAGCAACTTTGTCCATCCATTTCAGATCGAGCGCATACATCTCGCGAACGATTTCTGTATCGTTGTAATATTCGTAAAGCTTATCCTGAAGAAAAAGGAATGCCGATTCCCAACTAATTCCACAGTATTTCAGTCCGATATAAGGAGCCGTATCCACAAAAACAGAATCGTTTACGGCATCCATCCAGTCGTAAACGGCTTTCCGGTAAAAGTTGTGCATATCGAAATTGCAGATATACGATTCGGCAACAGCATTGATATCACCTCCATACCCGAAACGTTCACGTGCCGGGCAATCGGATTCCACACTTACCAAGTTCGATTTAAATGTGCGAACACACATTTTCTGAATAGCATTCAGTAAAGGAGAAGAACATTCAAACTGATTGCACTCCTCAACGTCCGAATTCAGAGCCAGTCCCTGAATATCGGATAACTGGGGCTGATAATGAAGCCCTTTGATCTCCATGTAACGGAAGGTGTGAAAGGTAAATTCGGGCGAATACCAGACTTCGGCATCCTTGCCAAACACATAAGAATCCGTTTGCCAGGCAATATCCGGAGCTCCGGGGCCTCCTAAACCGGCACCTTTAATTTGTCCGCAAACGGTGGTCATCGGATTCAGGCCTTCGTTATCGTAAAGGCGTTCGCCAAACCGGAAAATAATGGTATCGCCGGGATGTCCTTTCATCCTGATTCTATACGTTCCGGCAAAATTGGTTCCCATATCAGCCACATAAATACCTTGTGCCGGACTCGAAATCTTCACCGGATTAATTCTTCCGGTAATTTTCACAGGGGCAAAGAAACGCGGTTGGAGCTTTCCGCCCGGGCCAGTGACCCGGCAAGCTTTTCCCCAGGTTGTATCATCAAACCCGGCAACATCCCATCCGTGAAATTCTTTTCGGGCATCATACCATTCGCCCAGATAAACGCTGTTCTTCAAAACCGGACCCAAAGTAAATTTCCATGAATCGTCCGACGATATTTCAGTCGTTTTTCCGTTTGTATATTCCACCACCAAGCGTGCTATAAATGACGGCATCCCTGTTGGCAAGGCATTCCGCAAGTTAATGCTGCCCCACATGCGCAAAGGAAGCGGATTGTAAAACCCGTTACCAAGCGTTACTCCCAGGCAGTTGTTGCCTCTTTTCAGTTTCTCAGTAAGGTCATATTCCGAATAATAAACCCGCTTGCTGTAATTAGTCCACGCCGGATCGAGGTAAATATCCCCGATCCGTTCTCCGTTCAGACTTGCCCGGTAATAACCGGCCGCAGTAATAAAAAGCGTAGCTTTACGAACTTTGGTCTCGTCAATCGCAAATTCCTTCCGAAACAATGGCACCGGATGATTGGCATACATCGACGCATCATCTGTCAAAACAGGAGAACAATTGCTTATCCATGTACTTTGACTCAATATATCCGATTCCCGTTCCTGTCCTATTCCAAAAACAGTAACATTGCAGCTAATCAACAGCATAAAAAGCAGGTATCGGGTTATTCCATTCATTGTTTGACCTGGTTAATTTTGAATTTAATAAAACTACTTTCTTGATTTCAGTTCATCGAATGTGATTACCAACAAACGTCCGATAGGTTTGCCGTCCCGATAGGTAATTGCCCATATTTCGGATGATCCTTTTGGCGTCTTGATCGGATTGCCATCGTATTTAGCTGAGAACTTATCAGGAAAAGTACAATCGAAGGTGTAATAGATATCCAATCCCTTGATTTCAGGAGTAAAGACTATCCGGGAATCCCCATCGGCTGTTTTGGTCATCTCAATTTCAGGGTCGTAAATACTTGGAGCATAGTTTACTTCAGCCTGATCAAACCTCGGGAACTGAGCTTCCATTCTCGGCACAAACTCATCCCAGCTACGGTTTGCTTTGGGCGACCACAACACTTCAGACAATGCCAACGCACGGGGCCAGGTCATATACTCTACCCTGCGGTAATTCGGGATAAATTCACTCCAGATATTCCCTTGTCCACCTAAAATATAGCTTGAATCGACTCCTTCTGGAACAGGTTCAAACTCATAAACCCGTTTGGTACGTAAATAGCCAAAGCAGTTCCTTTCAATATTTTTTTCGCCCTGCAGGAAATCGAAGTAACAAAACGAAGTTGGCGACATCACTGCATGGTGGCCGGCTTTAGCAGCTGCGATAGCACCTTCGATTCCGCGCCATGACATCACGGTAGCATCGGGAGCAAGACCACCTTCCAGAATTTCGTCCCATCCAATGAGTTTTTTCCCTTTGGATGCCAATATTTTACTAACTCTTTGTGTAAAATAGCTTTGCAGTTCAGCAAGATCCTTCAGGTTTTCGTCTTTCATCCGTTGCTGGCATTTCGGACAACTCTTCCAGAATTCGCGGTTGGCTTCATCGCCACCAATGTGTATATATTCTCCTGGAAACAAGGATGCCAGTTCTCCAAAAATAGCATCCAGCATTTTGAAGTTGTTTTCGTTACCCACACAAAACACATTTTCCCCAATTGCATTGTTTGTACCGGCAGAAACAGTAGTAGGTTGTCCCGTGCACGAAATTTCAGGATAGGCTGCAACAGCGGCACGACTATGCGCCGGAACATCTACTTCAGGAACAATGGTTACGAAACGATCGGCTGCGTATTTTACTATTTCACGGATATCATCCTGAGTGTAAAACCCGCCATAGGTTGCAGGTTCTCCGGGCTGTTCGGGTTCAAACGAGTTGTAACGTCCGGTGCGGGACACACTCCAGGCACCAACACTGGTGAGTTTCGGGTAGGCTTTGATTTCAACCCGCCATCCGTTATCGTCGGTCAGGTGCCAGTGGAATACGTTATACTTGTATTTCACCATCTGATCAATAAAGTGTTTCACCTCATCTTTGCTGAAAAAATGGCGGCTGACATCCAACATCAGTCCTCTCCATTTGAACCGTGGAAAATCGGTAATATTGGTGCAGGCTATGACTACCGGAACATTCGTTTTTGCAGGCGGAACCAGTTGCAACAAGGTTTGTGCCCCGTAAAATAATCCGGCAGGTTTATTAGCCGAAATCGTGACATTTTGAGGAGTAACGTTCAGCGAATAACCTTCGTTACCCAAGCGCGAATTGGCCTGACTATTTAACTTGAATTCGATGGATTGTTTTGCTTTGCCGTTACCGATTTCCGGTTTTTGTCCGGTAAGCGAGGCTAATTGGCCGGCAAATAGCGCTGCAACTTCCTGTATATCTGAATTACCGAAAGGAATAACAATCTTCGTTTTTGCAGTTAACTGAAAAGTTCCGGCAAGACTTTTGGCCTCTACCGGTTGTGGAACTAAGTCTTTCACGTTTTGCCCTGTTACCGGAACTTCCACGCCTGCTAAAATCAGGCACAAACACGCCACCAATTTGATGAATCGATTCATAATTTAGATTTTAATTTTTATTCCTATTTGTAAGTTTATTAATAGCAACTCTCATCATTTAATGCGTACTGGTCAGGCGAAGCAATACAACGCCGTGGGCAGGAATATTCGTGCTCATTTGATCGTGGTGCAAGCCCAGATCTTTTTGACGCCAAACGTCGCGAACCTGATAATCCCCCTCAACATTCAAAGTTGTCCATGATAGCACTGCGCCTTTCTTCGGTTGATCCGAAAGATTAAAAAGGCCAACTGCCAGGCTACCGTCTTCTAAAGTTTTAGCAAATATTTGCACCTGATCTTTATCGCTAACCCGTTGTGCTTGTTTTCCTGATTCATCCTGATTTATGGCAATCACTTCCGAATTACACAGCAGGTTTTTCGTAAAATCGTCCATTTGTTGCAAATCACATCCGATGAGCAAAGGAGCGGACAATAAACTCCACAAGCTAATGTGTGTGTACTGTTCATCGGGAGTAAGCCTGTTCGGACGGACATTTCCCCAACCCAATTTACCAACCACCAGCATATCCGGATCATTCCAATTTCCCGGTTTTGCGTACGGGCATTTATCAAATTGTGAAAAGCCGATACCCGACATACTTTCCCACGTATCGGTAATATCCCCGGTCGTTCGCCAAAGATTTCCATTGGTTTCTCCTCCCCATTTCCACACATCACCCATCCCATATTGACACAAGCTGAATACTATGTCACGAGACTGGCGTTTCAGAATATTACCCATCAACGAGTAAGGCTCCTTCAATTCTATAAGAGAAGGGGTTGGCTTAATATTTCCATAACTACACCAATCGTATTTTATGTAATCAAAACCCCATTTCGCCCAAGTCGCTGCATCCTGTTCCTCGTGCTGATAGCTTCCGAGAAATCCGCCGCAAGTAGTTGTACCCGGACTTGAATAGAGGCCAATCTTGAGCCCTTTCCCGTGAACATAAGCTGTTAATGCCTTCATATCGGGAAATTTTTCGTTAGACTCGATTTCTCCGTTACCATTCCGTTGTGGAGCTTCCCAACCATCATCAATATTGATATACGTCCACCCATAATCAGCCAGCCCGTCATTAATGAAAGCATCGGCAGAGGCACGGACTTTCCGGTCGTTTACCGACAACCCCCAACAGTTCCAGCTGTTCCATCCCATGGGTGGCGTAAGAGCGAGTTGATTATCAACCACAAATTTCAATTGCTTCGTAGCCGATCCTTCGGAATTTTGGGCATATAGCCCGACCACGTATTCTCCAGCCTGACCTATCTTCCCTGAAATGACGCCTTGCTTTTCGTCAAAGGTCAATCCGTCGGGAAGTCCTTTAACCGACAAGGTCATCGGTCTAATACCCGTAACCGGCAGCCGGAAAATAACCGGCGACCCGGGACGCACGGCATATACTCCCGTACCATTAATTCGAGGCGCTTTGGAAGCCTGCGGAGTGAGGATATACGGAATACCTTCGTACCCCTCAATCGTTTTTCCAGACTCTTTCTCGGTAAACTTATAACTAATACCAAACGATATGCCTTCAGGTATCGTTCCCCTGAAATAATAGGAAAACGGCCGTTTTTTGTTTATTCTAACGTTCTTTGTTTGTATTCCGGACAATTCTCCGGTTTCATTATTTTTCAGCATTATTTCCAGTTTCCCTGTTGCGGCCATGGTTGCAGCTATCTTTAAGACAATCAGTTTATCCACCTTTGTTCGGTTTGCGACTTCAACCGGATGGGAAAGGTTATCAAAAGAGATAAATTCGATCTTAGTAGCTGGTCTTATTACAGGCTGTCCCTCATACATTCCGCCGGGACCGGAGGTATCAAGCACCTTAACAGCAATTATATTTTCCGCATCCCAGTGAATAGACGGGTTAGTACAGGATAGATAATACACCCTGTCAATATCCCACTGAGAAGTCGATCCTATCAAGTGTCCATTTAAGAAAGTCGAATCACGGTCATCAATTTTTCCCATGCAAAATGCAAGGCCTACTTTATTTTTTAAACACGAAGGAATGACCACCTTTGTCCGGTACCATGCATAACCGTCGTAGTCGGGATAGCCAACTTTTTCCCAATTGGTAGATATAGGAATGCTTGCCCACCCGGAATCGTCAAAAGCCGGAGTTGCCCATGCAGGATTATTTCCTTTTTGAAACTTCCAACTCTTCAGTTCTATAGAGTGTTGCTCTTGTTTTGGCAAAGAACCTGCAAACAATATTTCACAAGAGAAAATTAACAATAAAAATGAGAAGAACTTCATACAATTTATATTTTAATATATTTGTTAGCACAATATAATATTCATATACACATTTAAGCATTCAACATCCTTTCGGAATGCTATTTAAAGCATATCTTCCAAGAAGATTTTGCAAATAAACATCTTATTCTAAGCAGGATAGATCTCTCTACTTTATTGCTTTGATTTCCCATTTGCCAGCACCAATTTCAGCTTGTCCTTTTTCCGTAGTTAACGAAATCAATTTACCACCTTGCCTTTTCATCATTATCCCGTTTTCCCATACTGTTTTCCCATTGAGCTTAATTTCAACAAATTTCATAGAAGGCAGTTTTACAACGGCTGAAGTATTTTTGGGAACAGTAACTGATAGCTCAAAATTTGTTGCCTGATTTGAAAATGCAGCTTCAATTACTCCTTTTACACCTGTCACCCGTGCGGAAGCCGATGTCAATCCGCCCGGTTGAGGTGCAATCTGAAATTTCTTGTAACCCGGTTCAATGGGGGCAATACCACACACATATTGAGAAAGCAACGTTAAACCGCCACCACTCCAGGCGTGGTTAGTGGTTCCTCCGGTAAAACCATCGCTACTGTTGCCCCATACTTCCCAAAGTGTAGAATGTTCCGGATCATTCACCATCGGGCCAAAACGCTTGTTTAACCGTTCCAACGCATACTGGTCTTTGCCCATCATAAACAAAGCCTCAATAACATATTTTTCCATGTACGGACTGGCAAATTCATTGGTAGTAAATAGTTTGAACAATGCCGGATAGTTTGATGCATCAGCCAAACCCGAAACCACAGCCAAGGCCTGAGCACGGTCATCCGTTTTGCCTGTATAGGTAGGGTACCTATAGGCATCGCCCGTCCAGAATTGTTTATTAAATGCTGCCTTAAATTTTTCCATTTGGTGTTGAAGCCGTATGGCATCATCGTTTTTTTGAAGTGCCTGCGCCATGTTATAAGCACCCTTTAAGGCCAGATAGTACCATGCATTCTGGAGCAATTCCATATCCTTTTGTTCGCCCCAATCGCCCCAGTACCACCCCCCTTGTCGCGTAATCAGGATTCCGTCCGAGTTGACTTTCCAAACAGCAAGGTAACGCATAACCCCATCGTATAATTCAGCAATAGTCTGTATATCGCCAGTTTGCATGTAATAATTCCAAAATCCGAAATAGCCGACCGAAGCCAGCATTTGGCCGGGAAGTTCCTTATCCCAATTTCCGGCCGGAACCGGGGCAAAAAGAGTACTATCCGGTTTTTGCCAGTTGATTAGCTCCATCATTCCTTTTTTCTGCAGAGAGTGACTGCGGCAATCAAAGGCATAAAAAGCCTCTCCACTTTCAATTACCTCGTCACCCCACCACTGAGCGCGTTCCCGGTCCGGACAATCCATATAATTGTCGCGCATCGTAACGTACAGGGTACGGCGGGATTTTTTCCACAAGTTGTTGAAGAAATCATCTGAACAAGTAAAACTGCCCGAGAATTCCGTATCAAACCCTGTTTCCCGATATTTCAGTCCTACTATTTTCACTCCTTTCGGAATAGAATAAATAACCTGTTCGCCATTCATCCATCCCATGTTTTCATACTCCTGAAGCCCTTTCTTCGTAATATAACGAGCTTGGACGTTGGGTTCCCCGCCTCCATTAAAATGATCGGTACGGATATCGATCACCTGTCCATCGGCAGCCTCAACTTGCAACCAGGGAGTAACCTGCAAATTCGCAGGAAGTTTGCAGACAATAGGTTCTCCATTGCTGAATGCAGGAATCTCACTTTTATTTTCATACTCCTTTAAACCGTAATTTTTCCATTGCGGAACAGGGCGAAGTACTAACCGGTTCCATGGCTTACAAGGAGGAGTTCCTAAAACCTCCGCAGATTTCCATGAAAAATCATCAAATTTTTCTGACATCCAGTCCCCAATATCTTTGCGGGCATCAAAACACAAACTCGACTCCGGAAGCCGTACATTGGGTTGCACCCCTTCAAACGGCAAGAAAGAGGGATGCACAGTTGCCTTCCATGTTTCGTTAGAGTTCAATAACAATCCGTCAGAATGGCAATCAAACACCAAACCGGCCATACCGCTACTTTTGTGAGAAAATCCTTCTTTCCCAAAATACCATACTAATACAGCTATTGTGTTGTGCCCTTTCTTCAGGTAAGGAGTAAGATTGACTTCGTCATAATAGGTATCTTCGGGAGATGGCCCTCGCTTCAAACCTCCTTCAAAAACAACCTTTTTTCCATTAACCCATAACCAGTATTTACTGTCGACAGCAATAGAAGCAATCAATTTGTCCGGAACTTTCAAAATATTGACTCCTTTCCGAAAACACATCCATGTATTAGCCTCATTTTTCACGCCCTGAGTAGTAATCCACCGGGCTGTCCAGTTTTTCTCTGCATGCGATAACGCTGTACTGAATAAACAAATGACTAATAGTAAGCCTACTTTTAATAATCTTATCATTGTACTGTTTTATTGACTTAATGTTTTATTAAATTATCCCGAACAATTTACCCTCACCCGGCAAGAGATTAATGCGAAGCTCCTGCATATTGCATCCAAATTGGCTACTTTTTGAAGTGTTTGATAAAGGAGCTATTTCTTTAACTTTAGTAACGCCCGTTTTCAGTTTAATCGGTACTATTTCCGTTCGCTGAGTTGATTTATTGACAATCATCACATATTTTCGATGAGTCGTTTTTTCTTCAAAATCGGTTATGAGTAATTCCGCTTCGTTGTTATCAGTTTGTAATAAAAAATCAGAAGGAAGACTTGCGGCTCCTGCAGGCACCTCTTTTCCCACATGATAAACCGACTTGGCATCGAGTTTTATCAATGTTTTCCCTAATTGTGAAATTCGAAGATTTAACTGCTGAAACGGAACATACAAATCGGTCTTTTTGCCGCATGAATCAATAATGGCATTTGTAAATTTTTCCCCTCTGCCTTTTGGTGTCCAATATGTAAACCAAACAAGGTTCTTAATTCCATAAGCTAAGCACGAATAGACGTTCAGCCGCATATCCGCTTCACTTGGACGACGGTAAACATTCGATATACCAACCGATTGCAGGTAACATGAAGTTTGCACTCCATTTTTCAAACCAGCCCGACGGATAACATCCAGGTTTTGATAGTAGGTATTTCGCAAAGAACCATCTAACATAAACGGATAACAGTCGAATGACAAGTATTTCAGGTTTTCTTTGCCACATTTTTCAATCCATTGGTTGACATAAGTATTATAATCCTGAGTAGCCCACGACGGAAGCAAATTGACATAAGGTATCGCCCGTTTGTCGAACGACAGAATGGCTTGGTACTTTTTAGCAGCCCCTTCCATTCCTTTAATATCAGGCTCATCAACCACATAATAGCCCGCCGCAGCCGGATACTTCCGATAGCATTCCACCATAGCTTTTATATCGTCGGCAGAGCCATTTACCCTTGGATCGGCCACAAACAGTTTCAAACCGTTTTTTCCGGCCAGTTCCAACATTTTCCGGTTACGTTCTTCCGTATCGAGCTGCGAACCAAGTACATTTTGTATATAGTTGATATGAGCATCTTTAATAATCTTATACTGAACCTGATTGGTATCTTCCCACACCGGCGGCCAGAATATTCCTATACGAAATTCATTTTCAACGGCATGCTCCTTTTCTTGTCCAAGCGCTGTCAGTCCGAAAAAGACCAACATTGCAATAAAAAACAGTATTCTCATCAATATATCACTTATAATTATTTACCCATTCTGGATTTCAATTCATCAAACTTTATGACCAACAAACGTCCGATGGGTTTTCCATCCCGATAGGTAACCTCCCAGATTTCGGAGGCTCCTTTCGGCGTTTTTACCGGTTGGCCGTCATACTTTGCCGAATGATGATCAGGAAAAGCGCAATCGAACGTGTAATAAACATCCAGACCTTTGATTTCAGGGGTAAAAACGATCCGGTAATCGTCTTCGCCGGCTTTTATCATTGAAATATCCGGATCGTACATGCTCGGAGCATAATTGACATCGGTCTTGTCAAATCTTTGGAGTTGAGCTTCTACCCGAGGCACAAATTCGTCCCAGTCGCGGTTTGCTTTCGGCGACCAGAGCACTTCGGACAGAGCCAACGCACGCGGCCAGATCATGTACTCTGCTCTCCGGTAATTGGGTACCATTTCGGTCCACAAGTTGCCTTGTCCGCCCAACACGTATGCAGAATCGGTCACCCCGGTCAGTGGATCAAATTTGTAAGCCTCTTTCATTCGCATAAAACAACAGAACAGGATTCCGTAACGTTCAATGACATTCTCACCCTGAGTATGATCCAGGTAGCAATATTGATTGGGAGTCATCACAACAGGATGCCCGGCTTTAGCAGCTGCCGCTCCTCCTTCGGTACCTCGCCACGACATAACGGCAGCATCGGGAGCAAGTCCTCCTTCGAGAATTTCATCCCAACCAATTAGTTTCTTTCCATTGGATTCCAGCATTTTGCTCACTCTTTTAATAAAATAACTTTGCAGTTCTTCTTCGTTTTTCAGATTTTCTTGCTTCATCCTCTCCTGACATTTGGGGCATTTCTTCCAAAATGCCTTATCGGCTTCATCGCCTCCGATATGAATATATTTGCCCGGAAATAAGGAGGCTACCTCAGAAAAAATGGTCTCCAGTTTTTTAAATACATCTTCATTCCCGGCACAAAGCACCACATCGGCACCGGTCGGAAATCCTGCATTCACCAGATATTGAACCTGAGTGCAGGACGCTTCCGGATAGGAAGCAATAAACGCCAGACTATGGCCCGGGACATCGATTTCAGGAACTATGGTAACATACCGTTCCTGTGCATATTTTACAATTTCACGCACTTCGTCCTGAGTATAAAAACCACCGTCGGTGCTTTGTTCTCCGTCAGCCGGAGGAGCGAAATAACCGAAATTGCCGGTGCGGACAACACGCCATGCCCCGACTTTTGTCAACTGTGGCAATCCTTTAATTTCGATTCGCCATCCCTGATTGTCGGTCAGGTGCCAGTGAAACACGTTAAACTTGTATTTTGCCATTTGATCGATAAACCGCTTTACCTCCTCCGTTGTAAAAAAATGTCGGCTCACATCGAGCATCAACCCTCGCCATCCAAAGCGGGGATAATCAGTTATTTCGGTGCAGGCAAGCAATATCGGAGCATTGGTTTTAGCCAGCGGAACCATTTGCAACAGGGTTTGTGCTCCGTAAAACAACCCGGCAGGTTTATTGGCCGAAATCGTAATCATCTTTGGCGTTACAGAAAGGGAATACCCCTCATTACCCAAACGGGAATTGAACAGTCCATTGATTTTAAACTCAATGGACTGTTTCTGGTTTCTGCTGACGATTTCCGGTTTTTGTCCGATAATCGAGGCCAACTGCCCGGCAAACGATTGTACAATCTCCTCTATCTCCGTATTACCGGCAGGAACAACCACTTTTGACTTGGCTGTCAACTGAAAGGTTCCTGCGAAATTCTTCACTTCTACCGGTTTGGGAATCATGGGCGCCGAAGCTTGCCCGAAAGCTTGCTTGCTATTTCCAAGCATTGCAAGCAAGCAAAACATCGCTAAAAAGGTTGATTTAATCATAGTATAAGGCTCAATTCTAAAAAATATAAGATTTACTATTCTTCTTCAATCAGCAAGACGACGCTTTGTCTTGATCCATCGACACGAGGATTATAACCTACTCTCATCAGAAAATCGCCCGAAAGGACTTTCTGAGAATCAAGTGCCGATTGTGTGCCTGGATAGAGGTTCACCTCTTGCACTCTGTATTTCCGATCCGGATTCAATCCCTTCATTTTCACAGGACAAACACTCCTTACATCATAACGATTGTTGACCAGATAATTAAAAATAACGGCCTTTTGTTTCAACGAATCGACATACATCAGCGAAGCAAAGTCGTTGCTTTTAGGATCTACCAAACGGTATTGATCGCCATGCCAGATAATATCCTTCAATTGATTGTAAGTACCAACGGCCTGTTGACAGAATTTTAAGTCGTTCTCAGATAAACGGTCTACAACAATATCAAATCCCATTTTGCCCATCATTGCCACATCCACCTTGTATTTTAGCGGTTGTCGTCCCCAGTCGGTAACGTGACACGACATACTCATTGAAGGAAAGAAATAGGAATACTCCCATTGTATGAAAACCCTTTCAAGCGGATCCGTATTATCGCTTGGCCAAAATTCCGTGAAGTACTGTAAGGCAGCATAATCAACACGACCTCCACCTCCTGAACAAAGCATCATCGGTACCGTCGGATGTTTATCCCGCAAGCGTTTTAAAACATTGTACAAACCATTCACATAATCGACATACAAATGCGATTTATTCTGAAGATGAGCCGAATAAGCATTGTAAATAACCGCATTACAGTCCCATTTGATATAGGCCAAATCCGGATTTTCGGTAAAAAGTCCATCAACCACCCCAAAGACAAAATCCTGAACTTTCGGATTACTCAAATCCAAAACCAACTGATTGCGGAAATAATATTCACCACGGTTCGGTTGCTTAATCACCCAATCAGGATGTTGATGATATAAATTACTGGCCGGATTTACCATTTCAGGTTCAACCCAGATTCCAAATTTTACTCCGGTTGCCGAAGCTTCCTTTACCAGTGATGCTACACCGGTAGGCAATTTTTCCCGGTTAGCCTGCCAATCGCCCAATCCGGCGTTATCGCTGTTGCGTGGGTATTTATTTCCAAACCAGCCATCGTCAAGTAAAAACAAATCGACGCCCAACTTTTTGGTATCTTTCAGGATGGCAAACAATTTCTGTTCGTTAAAGCCGAAACCCGTAGCTTCCCAGTTATTGAGCAATGTAAGCCGGTTGCCTTTGCCATCCAGCAATTTATGATCCCTTGCCCAAGTCTGGATTTTTCGACTGGCTTCTCCTTTCCCATTCTTCGATAAAACATACAAAAAAGCAGGCGTTTTAAAATTTTGATTGGCTGCCAGCGAATATTCTGAGGCATAATTATTAATCCCGGCAATAATACGCAGATTATCCTGCGGGTCGAGTTCCATATCGATTTTGAAATTACCACTCCATTCCAGCATTCCATATAGAACTTCTCCCTCATCTTCTGTTGCCGGCTTTCCCATTGAAATCATAAAAAAAGAAGGTTGAAACAGATTTGCACGGGTTCCCAATTTTGAATCAAGCGTTTTTATGCCGTGTGTCAGTTTTGATTCTTCCGGACGCATCTCTTTCGCCCAATCGCCATGGTACTGAGTTAAATAAAAAGCGTTTGATTTCAGGCTCAGGTTAGCCGATGCATATTTGCGCAAGATTACACCTTTTTTTTCCTGATGGCTGATTTCCGTCCATTGTTCGATCACGTCTTCAGCAAAATAGGACTTAATAAACATCGTCACCTGAAACGGATAAACCCGGTCTTTCAAGGTGATTTTCAAGAGCGATATATCATCGCTTATCTTTTCAACATCGTGGCTGACATATTCCAGATCAAGCGAGTTATTACCGTCCGAGTGTGTTACTGAAATGGCCGGCTCCAGTAAATTGCGTGTTCCGGAAGAGGTATATGCCGAATTATACAAACCCGTATAATCCCCCGACTGATTATATAGCCCCGGTATTTGGACGTATTCATCCTGATTAGCCAGCTTTTCACCCAGGTAAATCATTTGGACATCCTTATTCTGACTGACCTGAAAAACCAATGCATTTTGCCTGGTAATAACAGGAATTATTTGAGCAATTGTGCTATACGAACAAAACACAAGGATTGACAGTAAAAAAACGCTACGCTTCATTGAAAAGTGGATTGATTGACACATTGATATTATTGAATTAATCTGTCTGACTTATCTTTGCTTTACTAAATGACTTTTTGTTATTTTCAAAAGAATAACTCCGTGAGAAGGTACTTCGTAGTTGAATTGAGAAGTAAATTTTCCCAAGTCGAGGTGAAGCCATAAATCCCTGATCTTTTGACTTCCTTCGAGTTTTATATCCTGAAGGTTAATCGTTCCTTTCCGGGTTACGTCTCCGAGGTTAAAAATTCCAACAGCTTTCGAACCATCGTGTAAATCGCGCATCAAAACATGGATATCGCCATCTTTAATGACAGGAACTGCTGCATTTCCCAATGGATCCTGATCAATGGCAATAGCTTCTTGGTTCCCTAAAATTTGGAGTGTCTCGGCAGACATCGCATTCAAATCATTTCCGGCCAACAGTGGAGCCGCCAGCAAGCACCATAAACTGAAATGCGTACGGTATTCGGTGTCGGTCATACCGCCGTTCCCAACTTCGAGCATATCGGGATCATTCCAATGGCCGGGGCCTGCATAGGATGAATACTGGTCTTGGTTGAAGCCGATTTCCGCCATCCGCTTCCAACTATCGTTAATGTCGTATCCGGTACGCCATAAGTTTCCACCAACATTCTGTCCCCATTTCCACACATCTTCTATTCCATACTCACACAGACTGTAAACAATAGGACGTCCCGCGTTTGCAAGAGCCTCACCCATTTTCTGATAAACCGCCCGTACCTGAGAGTTAGAATACATCCGCTGGGCACTGCACCAATCGTATTTCAGGTAATCGATTCCCCATGCAGCATAAGTCTTAGCATCCTGTTCTTCATGGCCATAACTACCTTCATAACCACCACAGGTTCGCGGACCGGGAGAAGAATAAAGTCCCAGTTTAAGTCCTTTACCATGAACATAATCGGCAAGTCCCTTCATATCCGGAAATTTCTTGTTCGTAACAATGTTTCCCTGAACATCTCGCCCTCCTTGCCAGCAATCGTCGATATTGATATACACATAGCCCAACTTTGCAAGTCCGCTGCTTACCAATGCATCAGCAGCATGGCGAACAATTGCATCATCGACCCGGTTGCCGAAATGGTTCCAACTATTCCAGCCCATCGGCGGAGTTTTAGCAGCACCGTTCGACGGCACATTGTTCAGTCCGGGTATGGGAAGTGCTTTTGGTGGAATAGCTTCTGCCTCCGAAACCCGGAAAGCCTGTCCTTTTTCCAACCCATTGCCATAGTTGATTGTTACGGAAAATTTCTCCTTTTCGGGATGTAACCGGTAGCTGATATTCCAGTCGGTGCAAAACACGAAATCACTATCTTCCCAATGGGGATTGCGTATAGGAAGGTCAACTGTGGCTTTGATCGAAACGGTTCCATCAATTGTATCGCCATTCTGACGAAGGACAAAATAGGTTGGAATAACCACTCCATCGTTTTGAACAATATCAACCCGCCACGTTCCGGTAACATCTGAAATGGTCTGCTTTACCTCTTTAGTCACAGATTGCACAGCATTCCGGTCTTTGTCAGCCAGTTTAAATGCCACTGTTATTCCCCATAAAATGATGATGGTTACAATGCTCAATATTCTTCCAATTTCCTTCATAAACAATTTAATATCAATATAATTCGAGCTTTTAAGATTCCACTGACAGATAAACTCATTTTTGTTGTGGAACTTTTGAGAAAATGGAATGAATTTTTTTCAAATCAAATTTCGGAGTCCGGTCGTAGTAGTAAATTCCGTTGCGTTCCTGTTCCACATCTGTGAGCTGTGTATAGCAATATCCCCAGACGTTATCCAATTTGAGAATTGCATCCACCAAACCCTCAAGACGGTTATAGAAATCATCCGGTTCTTTGGGAGATTCTCCATAGCCCCAAGCCGGCTGATTCTTATCGTGGTTCGGATTCCACATCATTCCTCCGAATTCATCAATCAAATAGGGCTGTCCCGAATAGATCTGGAACGGATGCGCAGTATAATTGGTAAACAACCTGCCCTCTTTATCCGGAGAAAGCGCCTGTGCCAGTTTTTCCGGGTTTCCTTCATAGTTATGCACCGTCCATATATCCGTAACAACATGGGTATCGCCGCTGGCATCATTAATCGGTCGGGTTGGGTCTATTGCCTTTGTCAGGTTATAAATATCCTGCACAAAACGAGGATACTGTTCCTGTGATGGAGTCCAGGTCTCATTAAACGGAGTCCAGGTAACAATGGAAGGGTGATTGCGTTCGCGTACTACATTCTCACACCATTCGGCTATAAAATTGCGGGCAGCCACCTCATTATTGGCATCCAATCCCCAGCTTGAAGATTCTGCCCATACCAGATAACCGAGCTTGTCGGCCCAATAATGAAAACGATCTTCAAATATCTTCTGGTGTAAGCGAGCACCGTTAAAACCGGCCTGCATCGACATTTCAATATCGTGTTTCAACGCCTTATCACTCGGAGCCGTCCAGATACCATCGGGATAGAAGCCCTGATCGAGCACTAACCGTTGGTAGTAAGGCTTATTGTTCAGATAAATGCGATTACCATCGATGTGTACTTTGCGCATCCCGACATACGATTTTACGTTGTCAAGAACTTGATTTTTTGCATCAAGAACGGTAAGTTCCACATCATATAAAAACGGGCTTTCGGGAGACCATGTTTTCAACCCGGCAACAGGTAATACACATACAGCGCTATTACTTGTTTTTACGCTCTTTTCGGCAACCACTTTTCCCTTATCTTTCAAAACAATTTTCAGCATATTGGTATTACTCTCCTTATAAAACGAAGGAGTGATAACAAGTTGTTTCTGATCAATATCAGGCACCATGTGGACTTGTTTTAATCCGCATGGAGAAACAGCTTCCATCCAAACGGTTTGCCAGATGCCGGTTACCCGGGTATACGAACATCCTTCGGAATAATAATTAAAACACTGTTTTCCTCCGCCCTGCACTCCGGAACGAAGATCATCGGCCACATACACTACCAGGTTGGCCTCTTTGCCGGGAGTGACAAAATGGGTGATATCAAATTCGAACGAAGAAGTTCCGCCATAATGCCGACCGACAAACTGTCCGTCAACATACACTTCAGTCATGTAGTAAACAGCCCCGAAATGCAAAATCATATTTTTACCTGACCAGTTGACAGGAACTGTAATTTCTCTGTGATACCACATACAATTAATAAAATCCTTATATTCAACACCTGACAATTTGCTTTCAGGGCAAAAAGGCACCACTATTTTATTGTCAAAGCCTTTGCTTTCTTCAAACTTTCGGGACTTCCCCGAATTTCCGAAATCGAACGAATAGCTCCATGTTCCATTCAGGTTTATCCATTCCGTTCTTTCAAATTGAGGACACGGATATTCGGGTCGGGGTTGTTGAGCAAAAACCGGACTCATCAGAAGGAAAGAGAAAATTAATACCAATATTTTTTTCACTTGAATTTATTTTAATTGTTATTAAAACCAAAATAACTAAAGCTGTACCGTTTGTGTGGGTATATTTCCAAACGCCAACAGTATCGTTGCCATTACGATTGATTTAAAGGCTTTTCAAAATAGCAGCCAGTTTCAGATCCTTATCAATTTCGCGATCGATATGAAATCCCCAAGGATGATTATACCAAGTAATATTCTCTTCTCCACGAAACCAATTCGTCCATTTATCGTGCTGCGCTTTCTCGCGTTCGTTCTTCATCTCTTTCAGCCATTTCGAAGCCTTTTCCATATGCAATGCGGCTGTTTTAAGCTCATGATGACGAATAGCTTCAAAAGCCGATAATATCTCCAAACCCCAATGATTGACAAGACGAGATGTCTGTACTTGTAGCGTAAAGGAATCGAAATAGAATTGACGTCGCGAAGGATCGGTCAATCCAGATGCATCTTTCACCTGACTGTATAAGTCATCCCACGACGAAGCCGTTTCTTGTAAGTAAGGAAGCCCCATTTTTCCAAAACGGTCACCGGTCGGAAGTTGTATCTTATTCACATATTCATCAAGAACATTCTTAACATCCGGCCTTTCTTTAATTGCATCCAAGATACCACCCGGCAAAACAGTATATGGTGAAATTGTCTCCACAACAATTGAACATCTGCAAGGCATTTCCATTCTCCAATATTTTTCGTATAAGTCAACTATTTTATTTACGTTGGAAGGGCGATATTGTTTTTTACACCAGTTTGCCGTAAAAATTCTCCAATAGTCAGGGTTGGTTTTCCATGGTTCTGCATTGTTAGTCAAGTCCATTGCCATCGAAATTTTTAATGGCAACTCCCGGATGTCACCAACATTAAACTCAGCCATTGTGGTTGCATTCGCATCAACAGCTTTCAGCATCTCATGTTGAACCTGCTTTAACGGAGTCCATTGCACCCACTGGTTATCACAATAAGTCAAATGGAAAAAGATGCCATGCAATGGATTCCTTGCAAAGTCTTCTTTTGCGGGTACCTCCCCCATCAGACCAAAGGAGGGATTATCAGGCCAAAGGATCACCGTGTTGTCCGGGAATTTCAGTTTCCCGGTATGATATTGGAGAACGGGATCACCTCTCATCACATAAGAACAAACCGGCTGCCCTTTGGAAGTATCAAGATATTTATCCAATAACTTCTTTTGCTCAACAATTGCATCATTAGTGAAGGCCGTACGTCCTTCAACCGTTTTAGGAGAACCTGGATCCGTCTCACAAAAATCCTGATCATTGGCAGCTTTCAAACCGACAGGCCAGATTGCGAGATAATCCTTATACTTCTTCACGGATGCTTCCCAAAAAGAGATCATTTCATTTTTATTGGAGCTCCAATTATATGGCAACTCTTTCCCATATTTCTTTCTTACAAAAGGAGTCCATTCATGTGATGTATTGGCAATAAGCATGTGCATATGCGAACCCATTACGGACAATCCGCGATCGTTTGCCAATTTTAACGTTGTTGAATCGGGCGACCAACCATATTCGATGATTGTGTAGAAGTTTGCCCTCATTCGACACATTGTTTCAAATATATCAGCCCAAACTTCCGGTTCGATGCGCATATCGTCTTTATCCGGACCTTTCCATGAAAGAAGATAATTTTCATCATTCACAAACCATCCCCTGTATTTAAATGTAGGTTCGCCTTTAGTTACCGTTCCGAAAGTCCATATCGCATTCGTAACTTTCTTTGGTTTTGCATCTGTCCATAGTTTTTGAGGATCAGTTCCAAAAACCCTTTCGCTAATATCATACAACCCATACATGGCACCACGTCCATCGCTTCCCGCAACCAGCAAAACATCATATCCCTTATGAAAAGGATTTTTAAGCGGTTTGATGATATAACTTTCCCAGTTACCCCGAAGAGATGAAAAATCAACCATTCCCTCTTTCTCCAATGTCGCAACTTCAGTTGGCATATCAGAGACTTCAAACGGAATAATAACCGTCGTCGCTTTTGCAGAAAGTTGAGGTTCGATGGTCAATGTAGCCCCTGTGGCTTCCTTACAATCTTTTTGGATATCACCGACTGCATATTGAATAATCGTTGAAGACTTCGATGCTAATAACACCGAAGTCTTCACCTGTTTTCCTGCAATATGAATGTTCAATTCTTTTGCAAAACCCTCATTCCAACATAGACATAGAAAAAAAATCATTATTACACGACAAAAGTCTCTTGTGAAAAATTTCTTCAGTCCGCGATCATCATTACTCAATACAATTCCCATTTTTTATTTTCAATCGTTTATTATTCGTTTATGTTGGTAACACAAAAGGAATAAGTTCCTGCCACAATACGATAGACGAAGCATCCTTCAGCTTTAGCTATAAACTGAATATCCTTTATTGATTTTATTCCCAGAGGTTTGCCCCCTTCATATATCTTTTTTCCTATATTTTCGGGCAAATAAACCGTTGCCGTAGTATTTGCCGGTATTTTCAAATTCAGAATTATCTCTCCTGCGTTTCGTGTCCATTCGGAAACAATCTCTCCATGAATGCTATTAAAGCTACCCTTTGCATGATCCAATCCGGCCACAAAACGAGGTTTGATAACCACATTCTTGAATCCCGGATTTGTCGGATCTACATTAATACCGGCCAACGTCCGCGTCATCCAAGCGCTTACGTCTCCCATCATGATATGATTGAGCGAACTTTCCGATTTCCAGTCTTCATGTAATGTGGTCGCACCATTTTTGATCCACCATCCCCACGAAGGTTGGGTATCTTTTGATGCCACCAAATAAGCTTCATCAGAATGTCCGGTATTGCTTAGTACATTTAACAAATACTTACTTCCGAATAAACCGGCATCCATGCTATTGTTGTTATCTCTTACCAATTGATAAAGAGTCGAGCTTACCTTCTCAATCAGTTCGTCCGGCACAATACCGAAATAGAGAGCAGCACTTAAAGCCGTCTGGCTTCCATTGGCATAGATCCCTTTTCCTTTATCCAGGTATTTCTTGTTTATCGCATCTTTTATTTGGAAAGCCAGATTCTTATAATACGATTCTTCTTCTGTTTTTCCCGTCAACCCTGAAAATTTAGATAGTAAAAGAGCATCCATGTAATAATAACAAGAAGAGGTCAATTCGACAGGGGTTATTGTTTTCCAGGGCTCCCAATCTCCTAAACCGAAATCAACCAAATTATCTTTTGATCGGTAAGTCAGGTAATCGACATATCGTTTGTAATTTTCATAATGCAGACGAATCAACTCATCATCTCCGTAGTATTGATATAAATACCAAGGTATTAATAGTAATCCGCTATCCCAAGCCGGCCCGTTTCCCCAGGAGTATCCCCAACCGGAACTCGGAATAATACCGGGTACTTCTCCGCTGTTGCGTTGTTCATCAGTAAAGTCGTTTATCCATTTCTCATAGAATAAAATACCATCATAATTAAATAGTCCGAATTCAGAAGCGAAATGTGCATCACCCGTCCATCCGTTTTTCTCCCGATGGGGGCAGTCGGTAGGAATACTAAACAAGTTTGACAAATATGACCAGTTTGTAGCTTTCCATATTGCATTCACCAAAGGATTCGAACACTCGAAGCTCCCAACCCGGGCAACATCCGTATGCATGACCATTCCTTCCAGACTCTCTTTATTCAGTTCAATCGGCTTGTCGGAAGTAATTTCAACATATCTGAAACCATGGTAAGTAAAGCGGGGAGCATATTCTTCAACGCCTTCGCCTTTCAGAATATAGGTATCGGTTTGCCCTTGTTCTTCTGGTTCGTCGAAGCTATGATACATATCAATTATCTTATTATCAATCAATCCTGTAGAATCCAATCTTTCTCCATGCTTAATTTTCAGAATAGTACCTTTCTCTCCTGTCACATAAATCTTACAAACTCCGGCAAAACTTTGGCCTAAATCATATAGAAAAGTAGTAGCATTTATTTTTATAAATGTTTTCGCCTTTATCACTTCCTTCACCCGAATAGGCGGCATTAGCTGAGATTTCACGCGTCCTTCATGTGGCAGGATGACCGTAGCCTGTTTCCACGAATGGTCGTCAAAACTGACAGTATTCCATCCGGTTTGCTCCAATCTCGCATCGTATTTTTCACCGGAATAGATATTATTAAATACAATCGGTCCGGTACTAACTTTCCATGAAGAATCACTGCTAATAATTTCTTTCCCCCCATTGTCGTATTCTATCGACAAATTAAACAACAATCTCGGTCTTGCCCTCCATGGCGCCTTGTCAAAATACCATACAGCTTTCGATTGTTCATTATACCATCCATTTCCCAAGACTACGCCTATAGCATTTCCGCCTCCTTGCAAAAGAGGAGTAACATCATATGAAGCGTACAAGGCTGTCTTATCAAAACGGGTATATCCAGGATCGAGCATACGGTCGCCTATTTTCTTCCCATTCAGGCTCAATTCATAGTAACCCAAACCACAAATGTATGCAAATGCTCTTTTAACTTTCTTTGTTACGTCAAACGTTTTTCGAAAATATGGTGCCGGTTTAAAATGAATATCCTGACCATCATCAATCCATGAACCTTTCCAATCTTTCAAATCATAGAGTCCTGTATTCCAATAGGCAATAGCCGAAGATGCACAAACCTTCCCATTTTTATCCCATACAATTACTCTCCAGAAATATTGTTTATCTGCTTGCAGGAGATGTCCATCATAACAAATGGAATTTGTTAGCGAACTATTCCTCTTCCCCGAATCCCAAACATCAGCTTTTTCCACGGATAAAAGCGATGAATCAGAAGCCACAAGGATTCTGTATGCAGTCTGGGAAGCCCCTCTTCGATTATCATCAATTTTCCAAGATAAACGAGGTTGAGTCACATCGATTCCACTCGGATTACACCGATATTCACACCTCAGATCAATAGGTTTGCAAAAATTTTGTCCCAAGGATTGTGTAATCAATGATTCGAGTAAGAAAAAAAACACGAAGCTTAAATATTTCATCTCATGTGCCTGTTAAAAAATATTAACCCTAAATTCTTCTATAATTTTTCGGAAAGATCTGATTTAGAAGATCAATCCTTCTTTTTAAGGAAGGATTGATCTTACGATTACACTATCTCTTATTTGCTAAATTATACGAACGAATTAATTCTGGACTAACACATCGAAATTATAATCTTCTTCACCATTAGTAGAAATGATATTAATCAAACCCAACTTGCCTGTTTTAGTTTTGAATAAAATAACATCTCCGGGAGTAATATTAACCGATAATAGCTTCGGAGTTGGCAATGATTTGAATGCTGCATCCGACTTCATTGCATAAAACTGAGCAGAAGTAAAATTTGTCTGTGCAAACCGGGTACCCATATCACTAAATGCAGGTGTCGGATCATTTAATGGATAATCCATATCTGTTGCTCCAACGTCATAATCTCCAAAGTAGAAATCACATTGAGGAATCATTGCCGGATTTGTCCATTCAATACTACAACTATAACTCGAACTATTAGTGACATTATAAAAATTTCCATAATAAGGACTATCCCAACCACCGCACCATTCGTTCTTTTGAAAAGTAACGTCCGATAAACCAATAGTATAAACAGCCGAGGTCTGATGGCCATCACTTTGTATAACTACCACTCGTATGGTTGTGTTTTCCGTAATATCAGGAACACTAATTGAAAAACTACAGGTATCACCTTTGATGTTCGTAATCTGAGTTGCTGCCATCTCTACCGAATCTTGTTTGGTAACTACCACAGAGTCCTTCTCGTAACTCAAAACAAAATTACGATAAAATTTAACCGTTTGAATCGGTCCACCTGCAATAATAGTTCCACTAAGGACATAGTTACTACCGGCAGCTACAGTATCTGCGGTTGATTTATTACTAAAACCAATGGCTACCGGATAATCTTTTACATCCGACTCACACCCGCTCAGAATTCCTATGAATAGGAGACCAATTATAAAAATCAATAACTTGACATTTTTCATAAATGCTTTATTTAAGTAATTATCTAATAATTTGTGAGTTGGGTCAACCCTTTTCCACAAGATTGATCCAATATTTATTACCATCCCGGATTTTGCCAATTAACCCCGGTATATCCTTGCATTATATTAACCTCTGACTGATCTAAAGGATACAGCAACCATTTATCCGATGAATCATTCCTGTTCGGAAATCTAAACCTGGTATAAGTATAATTTGACCCGTTAGCGGTAATTTGCATTCCGGTTACAAATTGATCAGTCTGACTCAAAATTTTCCAGCGTCGAACATCAAAAAAACGTTGCGACTCAAAAGCCAATTCCACTCGTCGTTCATTTCGATATCTTACCTCAAAATCCGCTTGACTCATTCCGCTTGGTAAATCCGGCATACCGGCTCTTTCACGAATCGCATCAACGGCATCACGTGCACTCATTGTCATACCTGAGCCTAAGGAAACCTCGACATCGGGTCCACCTGCTTGATAAGCTGATTCTGCAAAATTCAGATATAGCTCTGCTAAGCGGAATACACGGATTGCACCGTCTGCACTATTACTTTGTCCTGATTGGTAATTATTAAATTTAGCCACGTAGTAACCTGTTCGAGTGTGAGTACGATCAGTCGCTGAAATTCCATCTGCACCGCCCACATAAGATTGAACTGTTCGTCCCGGAGTTATCTGAACAGGGGTCTGACTAGAACATCCAGACACTAATGAAGTATAATTATTTGGAGCATAAGCGATCTGACTTCTATAATTACCGTTTGTTAACTGAACGCCTGTGTTATAACTAACAGCAGTAGATGTCCCGTCTGTCCATTCCCAAACCCCTACCACTTGTGTTGCGTTACTTAGTTCCCAAACATACGTTCCGGCAGGCAAAGGAGTGCTAAACGATAACCCGAGTTGTGATTCGTCTTTAAAATTCACAAAAGTTTGTTGACCGATAGGAGTGCCGGCAACACTTGTAGCATAATTTGTATTCCATTTATACAAAGTAAAAGTCAGATTACCGATATTATTACCCCAATCAGGACACAATGCCTCTATTCCATAAAAAGGAGCTGTAGCGGTAAATTGCATTCCGGCAGTACCGGGATTCAGATTCCGTAATGCTCCATTGTAATAAACAGAAGCATAGAAACGGGGATCACGATTTGCATACGGGTTATTCGGATCATAACCGGATGCCGGATTGATAATCGGTTGAAGATGGTCTGCATCACTGTAACCTGAAATCGGAACTTGTCCATTAGCCATCTCGTAACTGTCCACCAAGTCCTGAGTAGGATTTGGCCCTGATTTATTCATGCCTAAATTTGTAGGCATTCCGGCATATTGCCATATTGCCATCTGACCACCACCTTGATAAATTGTCTCCTTATCCACTGATCTTTGATCATTACTACTAGTAATAAAATAAAGAGCATAAGCATTCTGTGCTGCATGATTAATCGGTTGAACGTTAAAAAGGCTGTAATCATTTGACAAGCATTGATACAACGCATCTTTATTAATTGCCATAGCATCTGCCCAGGAGTAAGTGCCATCTGCCCATAATGGACTGGCAGCATAAGTCACCGCTTCCGATTTGATTGCATAAGGAATTGCCCGGGACATGATTCCAAATTGATTATTATAAATTCCCCATGGAAAACCATTTTGAGTGGCCGGTGCAGTTAATGCAGAATCACAATCGGCCAGAATAAAGGTTACCACCGTTGAAAATTTGGATTTTGTTGATTTTGAGTAATCATAGTTAATCGGCAAAGGTTTATCGATAAGAGGCACTGCTCCATATCGTTTAATCAGTTGCAAATAATACAGGGCACGTAAAGTATGGGCTTGTGCAGCCCAGCCTTCTTTTTCTTCATTCGTGGCATAAGCCGTTGATGTCCATATATTCGCTAAGAAAACATTACACTTGCGGATTCCTTCATAAAGGCCTGTCCATGGACTCCCGTCTTGGGAATCTGAAGCATAAGTTAATGCAGTTGTGGTACCATTATACCAGTCGGATCTTGCACCGGGGATATTATCATCACAGTCCTCTGCCTCATCACAATAGGAAGCTCTGTCTATATACGGACCAGGAAGGTAGCCATAACATGAATTCAGATACCCCATGGTTTCATACCGGTCTGTAAACACAGTGGTTATATCAATACGTCCATCAGATTGCAAATTTAATTCATTACTGCATGAAATAAAAAAGACTGATGCAACTATTGAAAGGAAAAGAAATATATTATATTTTTTCATATTTGATATTATTTCAAATTAATAATTAACGGCTTAAATGCGTTAGAATAACAGACTCAATCCTACATTATACACCCGATAAACAGGAATTGTACCATAACCTCCTTCTGGACCGTAATCATTCGATTTCATTTTATCCCAGGTAACCAGATTTTGAGCGCTTAAAGTGAACCGAATCTTATTTGCCGAGATTGCTTTCGCAACTTTATTAGGCAGCGTATATCCGATTTCCAAATTCTTTAGACGTAAATACGCGCGGTTATAGAGATAATAATCGCTTGGCTGTTGGTTGGTGGTGGTGGTCAGGGAAAGTGCCGGAGCCGTGATTTTCTCTCCATTTGCAAAACGTGTCGGAGTGTATGCATTTTCAAGCAATGACCCAAAAATTCCATCATAATCGGTTCCATAAATTCCCCATCCGCTTTCAACTGTTTTATACTCGCCTATACCCTGGAATAAAAAACTTAAATCGAATGATTTATAGCTTAACCCTCCTGAGATACCATAATAATATCGGGGCATGCTTCCTGTTCCCAGCGGAACTTCATCTCTCTGATCAATAACACCGTCATGGTTCACATCTTTATATTTGAGATCTCCAACGCGAGGAGTACCAAATGCATAACTCAACTTACTGTTAGTGATGTCGCTTTGCGAGTTAAAAAAACCGTTTCCTCCTTTACTATAGTCAACAAGATAACCAAATTGTTGACCAACTGAAAAACCTTCAGTCCACTTACGATACGCATAATCACTTGATTTGAGAGGTTCTGCAGAATAAATCACCCAATTTTTCGCGTAACTTAAAAATCCTCCCACAAATACAGTTAAATCTTTAGTAATGGCTTTAGTGTAATTTGCTGTAAAATCATATCCCATATTTTCGACTATTCCGCCATTAATCGTAGGATAATTACTTAATGGAACTCCTTGGAAAGTAGGAATATCACCCGTAGCATTGATCAGCATATTATCACAACGTTCCCTAAATACATCAAGACCAACCGAAAGTTGATTGAAAAAGCCCAAATCTATTCCATAATTTTGTTTTGTGGATATTTCCGGCTTAATATTAGGATTACCAATCTGACCCTCATTTACTGTATATTGAAGAGAGCCTATAGGACCTCCACCATTCCAAGTATCATTATCCAAATAAGCAAAACGATTTACCCCTTGATCATTAGCTGTTTTTCCATAAGAAGCTCTTAATTTCAGATTGTTAAGCCAGTTAATATCTTTCAGAAATGACTCACGGGAAGCCACCCATCCTGCAGAAATAGCCGGAGTTGTTGTAAACCGGTTACCCGGTGCATATGAGTCAGAACCTGAATAACCCATATCAAACCTCAGAATATATTTTTTATTATAGTCATAAGAGGCTTCCAACCCTGTATGAAGCCTCGTATAAGGAATAAGCCCGGGAGAAGTTGTAGCTGATGATTGGAGTTTCTGATAATACGTATAACCCATTCCGCTTACATGACTTAATCCAAAGTTCCGATCATAACTCACAATCGCATTGTAGCTCAGATAATAATAGTACGAAGAACTTTTGCTATAGGAAAGAGGGGTATTGGTGTCTCCGCCTTTCTGAGTAAAAGCAAGTGTGTCCGGAGCATTTGTTCTGACAACTCGTTCATAATCTTGTTTGTTATACAAAAAATCTATGGTATTCGTTTGATAAGCCACAGTGCCTGATGCTTTTAACCCTTTAGTCAGAAAACTCATATCCAGATCCAAACCGAAATGGGCATAAATATTGGTTACAACATCATTGGTATAACCGCTACGGTTTAACATCCCATAAGGACTATCGGCAAGATTGGTAGATATAACCTGATCTCCAGTTTGTTGCTTAGTGGTCGGATCAATATAACTTGGAGTCACCGGACCATAAACGGCAGAAGGAATTAAAAATATATTTTGATAGATCGTTTGAGAGAAATCCAGATTACCCGGAGTCCTTTCATTTTTCACATTCCCCGTCAAATCAAGATGCCCGCTCAAATATGAATTAATTTTAGCATCAACATTCGAACGAAAATTAGCCCAGGTAAAGTGCTCGTTTGAATTATATCCTGGATTATCTGTCTTAAACTGACTTCCCTGATTCATTACATTGATATCTGTAAAGTATTTCACCTGATCAGTTCCCCCATTCATATTAACATCCACCCGCTGCATCTGTGCAGCCGGTTTCATAAACAAATTATACCAATTTGTATTTGGGTACAAAGTGGGGTTCGTGCCTGATTTAAATGCAGCAATTTGCTGGTTACTGTAAAAGTAATTCTGCCCTAATCCATCATTTTCTGCAGCTTCATTTCTTAATGTGGCATACTCTGCCGAATTGATAAAAGTCGGTTTTGTCGTAACCTGTTGAACGGATTCATCTACACGGGCATTAACCTTCAATTTGCCTGTCTGACCCCGTTTGGTGGTAATAACAAGTACCCCGTTTGATCCCTGAATACCATAAAGTGCTTCCGTTGCTGCATCTTTCAAAAGTGTAATCGATTGAATTTCATTCGGAGAAATATAATCCAATGTTTCATTGGTATTATAGGAAGTAGGAATCCCATCAATGACAACTAACGGTTGTTCTGCTTGACCCCGTACATACAGGTTTGTATTAGCACGGGATAGTTCCGAAGAGGTTTCTTGCGTAAAAAGACCCGGTAAACGTCCGTCAAAAGTCATCGAAAGATTAGACACCGGCGATTTTTCTAATTCGTCTCCGCTAACTGTTGACACAGAACCGGTCAACTCATCTCTGCTTTGTGAAGAATAACCTAACTGAATCACTTCATCCGGATTACTGACGTCCGATTTAAGATTGACGTCAATATGATTTATTTCTCCAACTGACACTTTTTTATTCACATACCCGGTAAAAGAGAACACAAGGCAATTGCTTCCGTCATTAACGACAATTGAATATTCTCCTTTTTCATCTGTAAATGCATGGTCTTTACCTTTCTCAGAATTGATCATGACTCCCGCCAGAGGTTTTCCAAATTCATTGTGCACAACCCCTTTAATGGAAGGTGTCTCATTTTGTGCATTTAGCGCTGTTCCAAAAATCATCCCGAACAGAAACGCCATTAGCAACGATATTCTAATAATTATTCTATGTCTCATATCATTAATATTTTATTAGTTACAAACCATTTACCATATATCACCAACCTGGATTTTGCCAAACCTCTCCAGTCAATGATTGCATCAAATTCGCTTCATTTAAATCTAAAGGAAGCTTCAGATACCTATTTGTATAGCACTCTCGCGGGTTTGTACGTACAGGTTGCCGAGTATAAGTAAAAGATCCGTCCGCATTCCGGGTAATATACATTGCAGTAATCCATTTATCTGTACTCGAAAGATCTCCGGTCGGACTGGTCCAGCGGCGCACATCAAAGAATCGGTTCTCTTCCATGGCCAGTTCTACCCTGCGTTCATTATGAATTCGAAGAATCAGATCAGATTGCGATAATCCAGAGGGGATATCAGGCATTCCGACTCTTTCCCTGATCTCATTAACGGCAGTTGTAGCTTCATCCAAATGGTTATCTTCTGCTGCAGCCTCGGCAAAATTGAGAATCATTTCTCCTAAACGATATATTTTAGAGTTCGCACCTCCAACAACATTGGTATTCCCTGAGTTGGGTGCCAAAAATTTCCGCTCATAATAACCTGTACGAGTCATATTTCTTGCCGAAGAGCTCACCCCGGTTTCAGGTTCACCAATCCATGTGGCAATAATCCGTGTACGATATCCGGCTGCAGCCGGATAATTTTCAACACAGGCCTGAGGTTCCGAGAATGTCCAATCCGCCTTTCTTTTGGAACCATTATAATAAATGTCAGCATAAAATCTTGGATCCCTGTTTGCATAAGGATTATTCGGATCATATAATGTGTTATTCGCGTTATAATTCGGCTGCGTATGCTCTTCATCGAGATAAGGCGTTGCCAGATTCAGTATTGGCTGTCCGTCAATTGTTTCAAAAGCATCGACTAATTCTTGTGAAGGGCAGGTTCCTGACTTATATCCATCCTGAGCACCAATCCCATCGATATCCCATGTATTCCCTTGTCCATCGCGGCTTTGATAAATCGTTTCATTATCAATAGGGTTCGATGTATATTGCATGGCATTTGTGAAATATTCATTATACAAAGCCGCATATTTATTAGGGAAATATGCATCTGCAGATGAATAAGTAGCCGGAAAATTCACCGTATTATAGAGTGCATACCCATTAGATGTCAACTGTGTTAAGGCATCTTTAGTGATAGTATAAGCCTCATCCCAATGATTTACCCCATCATTATACAATGGACTGGCGGCAAAAAGAATCATTCTTGACTTTATTGCCTCTGCTAATGCTTTCTGCACACGGCCATACTCGCTATTTATAGTTATACGCCAAGGTAAATCCGGATTATTTATTGCTAAATCACATTCCGAAATGATAAACTTTACTACATCATAATAACTTGACCTCGCGATTTTACTATAATCTTGCGTACTACTATAAGGGACTGTCTCAATGGGTAAAGCACATCCGTACCATTTAAGTAATTCCGAATAATAATAAGCTCTCAGTACATGAGCCTCTGCAGTCCACCGACTTCTGTCGCTTGCGTTTGTTACAGTTGCAGTTGGAATATTTTCCAGAAATGTGTTGCAGTTACGAATGGAAGCCCAATTAGAATTCCATGTATCCGTAGGAACAATATTTTGCATTACCGCATCACTTGCAGCAGTTATAGTTCCATTATACATATTGGCAGATCCAACCCAATTTACGGCAATTTCATCTGCATCCCACGCATCGTCACACCATTCAACCGGTCCTCGTGTCCAAAAGAAATAGCTCACTCCTTCTTGATTAATATTGTCATAACAAGTATTCAAAAATGCAGCAGTCTTATTATTATCCGAAAAGACATCTGCTAATGTAATTCTTCCAGCCGGTGCACTATCCAAAACATCAGAACAAGAAGTCAATGAAAAAACAATTGCTACAAAAGACAATATAATATAAGTTATTTTAATTTTCATAGTCGTTGTATTTATGAGTTAAAATGAGACATTAAGACCTAAATTCCACATCTTTGTAATAGGATAATCAAGTGGCCCACTTTGTTCGGGATCTATGTGTTTCGTTCTCAAACAATCCCATAGACAAACATTCTGTCCTCCAACAAAAATCCGTAATTTATGGATTCCCAATGATTTTAAATATTGTTCCGGAAGCGTATAGCCTAATTCAATATTTTTCAATCTTGTATAGGAGCGGTTCATAATAAAGAAATCATTGGGATTATAATTCGGACCGTTTTGTGTACTCAATGCAGGATAAGTAATCTTTGCCCCAGCTTGATAGCGTGCTAAAGTCCAGGAATTCATTTGATAGTCATAATAAGTTCCTTGTTCAATGTTATCAAATACATTTTGAGCTTGATAATACATGGAATATTTTGCTACACCTTGGAAGAAAATGGAGAAATCAAATGTTTTATAAGTTGTACCAAATGTAAAACCATACACTATTTCTGGGACCACTGAAGAGTAACCGATCGGAACCTCGTCTTTACTATTAATAACACCATCGTGGTTCTCATCAATATACTTGAAATCACCCACGCGAGGAGTCCCGATTTGATAAACTAAACCACTGTTTTTAATCTCATCTTGAGAAACCCAATATCCGCCATGATCTTTCCAGTCAATTTTGTAACCGAAACACTGCCCAATCGGATATCCCGTTGTTAAATATTGACTGGCATAGGTTCCATCCCTTTTGACTTCATCGGCTGCTTTTACAATATCTCTGGCAAAACTAAAATTTCCTTTGAGTCTAAAAGATAAATTCTTGTTAATGGGTAAATTATAATTTAATTCCGCCTCATAGCCATGATTATCAACTACTCCCATATTGGCTTTAGGTATGTCGGAACCAGGAACTCCTAAAAAATTTGGAACAGTGTTGCGAGTAATGAGAATATCACTCCGTTCTTCAGTAAAATAATCAAATGAGCCGCTTAGATTCTTAAAAAGAGAGAAATCGACTCCTATATTGCGCTTCTTCGCAATTTCCCACTGTATATTTGGATTACCAACAAGACCTAAATTAACCTGTTGACCAAGTCCGAGACTTGGAAGATAACCGCCTCCCATCGTATTATTATCTAAGTATAAGAAACGAGTACTACTAATTTGATCGTTACCTACTATTCCATAAGAAGCTCTGAGTTTCAGTTTAGTTAGAATCTCACTGTTTTTCAAAAAATTCTCATTAGTAAGTACCCACCCTACTGAATAAGCCGGGAAATAGCCGAACCGATTACTCGGAGCAAACTGTTCCGACCCGTTATACCCCATATCGTATTCTGCAAAATAGCGATTATCGTAATTATAAGAAGCTCTCGCAACAACACCTAACATATTATAGGGAATAAGGTTATCTGATGACCCACCTGTCGCATCCCACGTATCTCGTTGCCCTAAAATCATCCCTCCAAACGTATGTTTGCCAAACGTTTTGTTATAATTAATTGAACCCTGTAAATCAATCTTATAATAAGTTGAAGCACCCAGACTGCTTAACGAAAGAGGACTTCCAGGTACACGTTTAGCTGCATAAGACAACGTATTGGTAGTATAATCTATATGGGCCAAATATAGTTCGGAGGTTATAGCTCCTTGTGTTGTAGTCCCACCATAGGAATCAAAAGAAATCATTCCTTTAACACTTAATCCCGGTGTTATCGCTGCACCCAAATCCCAGGTCGCTCCCAAAGTAGAATATAATCTGGAATAAATATCCGTTTGATATCCTCTCCCGTTCATAATTTCATACGCAGAACGATCTAAATATCCCGGATCAACAATTTTTCCGGCAGGTACACCGAATCCCGGAAGGGTGAGAGGACCCGGCGTAATCGGCAAAATTGAGGTTGCCTGATACATTAAATCACTCATCATCCAGCTCTCTGAATTACCATACATTCCTCCTGATAAAGGCATGTTGTCATTCTCAAGATACGATCCTAAGTTTAAATAAGCAGAAAGAGAATTCGTAATCTTATAGTCTAAATTTGACCGGAAAGTGAACCGATCCATCATTGCAGCCGGATTGAAAGACAAATCAGGTGCGATATTCAAATTTCCTCCCTGATGAATATATCCGGCATTAATAAAATAATTAACTTGTTTGGTTCCTCCGCTTACATTCACACTCAAATTAGTTTGCGGGGTATAAGGTTTTATCAACATCCGGTACCAATCGTTATTCGGATACATGTATTCCCGAATTTGTGCCTCTTGGGCATAATTCGGATCCGACGGATTAAGGCCGGCAAGCGGATTTTGATATTTCGCAATGACGGCTGGACTAAAAGCAGCCTGCAATCCATCATTTGCAAGTGCAAGGTTTCTTAAATTCATGTATTCTACCGAAGTAACCCTCTGTGGTTCACAAGTAAATGAAGAATAACTTTGTTTGGCATTAATATCCAATTTAGCTTTTCCTTCAGCTCCTCGTTTAGTCGTGATCAAAATAACACCATTAGCCCCACGAACGCCAAAAACAGCAGTGGCTGAAGCATCTTTCAGGATAGAAACCGATTCAACCTCATTCAAATCGAGTTCATCCATATCATCACGGGGAACCCCATCAATCATAATCAACGGTTGCGCTCCATTCAAAGTAGAGACACCCCGCAAATAAATGGTTGATACATCTTCACCAGGCTGACCTCCACCATTTTGTAACGCACTCAACCCACTTAATTTTCCGGACAATGCAGTCGAAAGGTTCGTAGAAGAACTTTGTGTTATCTCTTTTGAACCCACAGAAGCTATAGAACCCGTTATTGCTTCTTTTTTCTGTGTTCCATAACCAACAACAACAACTTCATTTAGAGTTTTTGTATTCTCCTCCAACACAATGTTGACCGATGTATTTCTTTCTTTTACATCTATCGTCTGTGTTTGCATCCCCACATACGATACAACTAACCGGGAATTAACAGGAACATTTGAAAGCTTGTATTCACCATTCAAGTCTGTCATTGTTCCATGCGTTGTTCCTTGTACCTGAATCGTTACGCCAATAAGCGTTTCACCTTTTGAATCAGTAACTTTACCAGCAATGGTTACAGCCCTGTTTTGTCCATTTACTGCTAAAGGCAGCAAATACAAAAAGATAAATGCCAGGCACTTTGATAACTTTAACATTTTCTTCATTTCCATTCTTGTTTAATTTGTGTGATAATTGCTTAATTTGATCATGAATTATATAATTTAGGTTATGCACATATAAAATATTCAACACTAACACTTGAACATTATTTTGTCAACTTAAAACAAGTTTCAACTCAATAAATTCCGCTTTATATTTAAAATTTATCACAACCTTTTATATCTATCAATTATTATACCACCGCAGAAAAATACAATCTCAATCTCTTTGCTTTATCCAAATAATCAAGATTTACAACAGATTAAATATCATATTTTCAGAATGGCACATGGTAAGAGGTAATATCAACACTATAAATCATTTATAAATCCATCAATCCAAATTTCATATATATAAATTATTAGTTAAACTACAGTATAGAAAGAAGATGTGTTTCCATAACGTGTTAACATAAATACAAAATAACCATTGGACATACTCATAAGATTCTTCAATGACAAAGTACGACATTAATTTACTGCTTATTCATGATTATTTTGACTTTTTATATTTGAATTTTGATTTTTAACACACTTATATGACATCAAAAATGAGCGAAATCACATTTACATTTATTAGCGAAGTTAATGGGGGAAAAATATTTTTACAGCTTCCTGTTTACAATAAGACATATAATACACATTACAGCCATATTATTATATTTTCTTCAATATCAAATGATATATATATATTTATATTAATTTTACAGCAACAAAGTACGACTTTATTTACTATTTCATTCATGAAGATATTGACATTTTATATTTACATTTTGATTTTTAACACACTCCTATGGCTTCAAAAACAGATGCTGATAAAGATAGTGATTGACAGCTCTCATGAAATAAAGCTTGGATTGAACCCCGAATCGGCAAGAATCATCAACCGCTGCCTGACAAAAGAATATATCAACGAATACAACGGGACATGCAAATAAAACATAAGGACTTATTCCCAAATACATATCCAGGTAATCTTTGCTGTAAAAAACAGAAATAACTTAATTCAGCCTTCATGGGAGGAAGAGTTGTATAAATATATCAATGGCATTGTCTGAAATAAGAGACAAAAAAGGCTTGATATCCACGGAATGCCCTATCTCTCTTTCTGATTGGCATGAAACCATCTTACTGTTTGTCGGATTGAGTAAGGGAGATAAAAAAACAAGTAATGAGTTTATCAAAGAGAAGAGGTTCACTCGTTTCCAGTT
>Ga0326727_10001968_pt1 | contig 73003 bp, 68 predicted proteins | sample MB2enrmetagenome_FD_207643 | JGI IMG/M metagenome (GOLD analysis project Ga0326727, IMG submission 207643) | Lab enriched peat soil microbial communities from McLean, Ithaca, NY, United States - MB29MY | ecosystem: Environmental > Terrestrial > Soil > Wetlands > Peat | place: USA: New York... | reverse complement strand
TCTTATGAACGTATGCTTTGCTTGCCGGCTCTGCTTCCGCCTGACGAGGCCCCGGCCTTTTTCCTGTAATAAATCGCCGCGAAGGATCACTAATACAGGTGAGCACAATGCTCGAATGTGCAAGATCTGAATCACCACGCATTGTTTGAGACGTGGCTGCAACAATACAGCGGCGTCATCTACCGCATCGCTCGATCCTACACCCAGTCGGACGAGGATCGTGACGACCTGGTCCAGGAAATCCTGCTCCAACTCTGGCGCTCGCTCCCTCGTTTCGCCGGCAAATCCAGTCCCTCAACCTGGATCTACCGCGTTGCTCTCAATACTGCCCTCGCCTGGCGGCGCTCCGATGCCCGCCGTCGCCGGCGCCAGTCGCCGTTGATCGAGGTCGACGACATCCCATCAGCAGACCCCGACAGCATGGCCACGCTCAACAACGTCGAGGTGGTTGGGCGGCTTTATGTGGCGATCCAGTCTTTATCCAAGCTCGATGCAGCCCTTGTGTTGCTTTACCTGGATGATCTCAGCTACCGCGAGATCGCCGAAGTGCTCGGCGTTTCGGAGGGCAACGTGGGTGTGAAGTTGAACCGCGCCAGAAAGCAGTTGGTGGAATTAATGAAGGAGGTGGCGCATGAATCCTGATGAACTGAAAAAAATGTGGCAGACTCAAACCTCGCCGGGCCGGCTGACGATTGATGCCGACGTGTTGCTGCGACAACTGGAAAGGAACAAACAACATTTTGAAGCGCTGATTTTTTGGCGCGATACGCGGGAAGTGGGAGTAGCCCTGTTGCTGGTGCCGGTAATCCTTTGGATGGGTGTGAAGGGGCCGTTTCCGTGGACATTCTTTCTGACAATCCCGGCGATGCTGTGGGTCGCGGGGTTCATGCTGGCGGATCGATTGCTCCAGAAGCGGCGACAGCCCCGGCCCGGCGATCCACTGCGGGATTGCCTGGAGCGTTCGCTGGCACAGGTGGAACACCAGATTTGGCTGCTGCGAAATATGTTCTGGTGGTATCTGCTCCCGCCCGGCGCCGCCATGGCCGCATTCTTCGGCCACTTGAGCTGGCTCACCTGGGCGGGCGGCTGGCCCGCCCGGCTCATCATGGCAGGTGTGATCGCGGTGATAACGCTGGTCCTTTGGGGCGTTTACCGCCTGAACCAAAACTGCGTGCGCAAAGAACTGGAACCGCGCCGGGACGAATTGAGTGCGCTGATCGCGAATCTCGAAGGCGCAAATCCCGGAGGCCTGCCTTCGGGGGAGATTACTGGAGGCGCGCCGCCGGCACGGACGAAAGCCGGTTGGCGCCTCTGGTTGTGGATCATCTGTATTGGCGTAATTCTCAGTTTCCTCTGGACCGTGGCCCAATTCTTCCACCACCCTGGAGATATGAAGGCCGCGCTTTCCAACACAAATGCCGCGGCTGCCGACGCGAATTATTGCCCGGCCGCAGGCGATGCGGCAGTAACCAACCTGCTCGTCCCCATCCGCCAAAAGTTTCACGTGCCAGCCATCGCCGCCGCTCTGGTGACGAGCAAAGGCCTCCGCTCGGTGGGTGTCGTCGGCACCCGCAAGCAAGGAACCGATATCGCCCCGACCCTCGAGGATAAATGGCATTTGGGCTCGGATACCAAGGCAATGACGGCCACCCTGGTGGCGAAGCTCGTCGAAGAAGGCCGCCTCAAGTGGGACACGACGCTGGCCGAGGTCTTTCCCGAATTGGCGGCGCGCTTCAATCCCGAAGTCCGCACCATCACCGTCCTGCAATTGTTGACGCATTTCTCAGGTCTGCCGGCCAACCCGGACCTGATGAGGTATGGCGGCGCTGAAGGCAGAAGGGAACGGTTGCGCATTCTGGAAAACGAGTTGAACGAACCCCCGCCGCATAAACCGGGAACGCATCGCGAATACTCGAATCTCGGATACACCATCGCCGGCGCTATCACCGAGAAGATCACCGGCAAATCCTGGGAAGAGGCCATGCGGGAGAAGGTCTTTGGCCCCTTGGGAATGACCAGCGTCGGTTTCGGCGGAACGGGCACGCCGGGTCGGATCGACCAGCCCTGGGGACATCGAGCCGACGGACAACCGGTGGGCGGAAATGGTCCGGCGATGGACAACCCGCCCGTGCTCGGGCCGGCCGGGCGCGTCCACTGCACGATCCAGGACTGGGCCAGGTTTATCACGGACCAATTGCGCGGCGATCGGGGTGAACCGGCTCTGCTCAAACCCGAAACTTATCGGTTTCTGCACACGCCTCCCTTGGGCAGCGATTACGCCCTCGGCTGGATCGTGGTGGAACGCGATTGGGCCGGCGGCGTCGCCCTGAATCACGGCGGCGATAACACGATGAATTTTGCCAATGTCTGGATGGCGCCCCGCCGCGACTTCGCCATCCTGGTCTGCGTCAATCAAAGCGGTGAGACCGGATTCAAAGCCAGCGATGAAGCGGTCGGCGCGCTGATCAAGCTGCTTGCGGAGAGAAGAACTGAATCTGAAGCGAAGTCCAACTGACAGGGAAGGGGTCAACCCATAGTTTGGGTCGGTAAAATCGTGGAACAGACCCGAACTATGGGTTGCCCCCTTCTCCGACTCTTGGTGTCCCAGCGGACTTGAGAAAACCGCTGTCGGCAAGCCAATCCGCCATTCGTTGTGGCCATTTTCTCACTGCCAGGAATTCCGATCGATCCCCCATATTGAACGCGTGTTTGCCTCGTGCAAGAACATGGGCTTCCACGGGCACCTTGGCGTCCCGGAATTTCTTGAGAAGCGCCAGCGTAACTTCGTCGCAACCATACTCATCGTCGTTGGCGCACAGCAGGAAGGCGGGGGGCGCGTCGCATGGAATCGTTTCTGGAGCGTGTCCTCCCGGATAAACCATCATCTGAAAATCAGGGCGTCCATTCACCCGATCCACCGGGTCTACGGCATCGGGATGGCCGTCTCCGTTCTCCTCGGCGACCATCATCACCACGGCGCCGCCAGCCGAAAACCCGAGCATTCCAATTCGATTGGGATCGATCTGGAACTCCTTGGCCCGGCTTCGCACCAGCCGGATCGCGCGATAGGCATCCTGGCGCACGTTGTCCAATGTGTAGGGCGAATTCGTTTCATTCGGAAGACGGTACTTTAACGCGAAGGACGTCACCCCAAGGGTATTCAGGTATTCGGCGGCCTGCTTTCCTTCTGCATTGAACACCAATTCCCGGAACCCGCCGCCCGGCGCCACAACCACCGCGCAACCCGTAGCCTTATCCCTCGGCGCTCGAAACACCGTGATCGACGGATTGTGTATATTGCGCACCCACCAATCTTTCGCCATCTCCGGCTCGTCCTTCCGACTCTCGAAGCCGGGTGCCCCATTCTCCCAAAGATGAATCACCTCCGGCGGCGATTGAGCCGGAGCGACGACTGGCAATGCGAGCGCAATTAAGAAACCGTGGATACGAACATTCATGTTGAATGCAAGGATCATGTTCGACCTTCCGCAACCGGTCAACAATCACTTCCAAATGAAGGGGTCGCCCATTAATGAAGTATTCCCCTTCAGCGCGGGCACCGGTCAGAACAGAATGATACCATTTAGATTTGGCTTTCGTTACTCCGTGCGATCCAGTAGAGAAAGCCCTATGAGGATCAGCCTCGAGCTTCAGCCTTGCCTGGTCGGAAAAGTGGTTGCCTCGGCCGCCCTTGGCGCCTTGCTCAGGCGGCTTCGACTCGTGGCCCGGAACACTTTGCTGGCAGGGTGCCTCTTCTTTTTGGTGCCCGCCTGTTCCCGGGAAAAGATCGCTGCGGACAAGACTGCCCAGAATGATCCGGCGGCCCACGCCCTCTACACCCAAATGGTGGAGGCCATGCGCAAGGCAACCACCCTTTCCTGGGTCAGCGATTACCGTTGGGAAGCCAAAGGAGACACTCTCGGGCATGCAACTTACAGGATTTGGCTCAAGAAACCCAACTTTGTCCGGCTGGAGGCCACGCCGTCAGGCGGCGCCGAACCCAGCGGCATACTCGTCGGTGACGGCGACTATTTCTGGATTTACTGGCCGAAGGAGAAGCCGCGCTATGGGTGGGAGCGGGAAGGCAAGTATGCCGCGGAATACGAAAAGTACCGGAGCACTTTTTACATGAAAGAGCGCTCTCCCCTGGGGCGCCATTCCATCGGGCACCAAACGGACAAGCTGGGGGCCGGCCTGGCAATGACCATTATCGATCCCAGCACTTTTCACGGATACACCGATTCGCTGCAGCCCTATCTGGATGGCGTCCGGGGGCTGGGCAGCGAGATCGTGGGCGAGGATGCCTGCGACGTGGTGGAGTTGAGCTTCATGAAGAATCAGCGGACCTGGCGTCTTTGGCTGGCGAAAAAAGATCATCTGCCTCGGAAGCTGCAACAGGTGGTGCGGGTGAGCTATGACATCAACTTTGAGGAGTTGTGGTCCGCGGTGGCCATCAATGCTGAGATTCCGAATGACCGGTTTGCCTGGTCGGCGCCCGGTGACTGGAAAGAGTGGCGTATCCCGCCGATTGAGGAAGGGCTGCTGAAACCCGGCACGCCGGCACCCGACTTCGACCTGGCCGCCCCGGACGGGAGCAGGGTCAAACTCTCTAACTTCCGCGGCCAGATCGTCTGGCTCAACAAATGGCGCTGTGGCTGACCCACCTGCCGCGAGGAGACACGGAGCCTCCAGAAACTGTATTTGGACTATAAAGACAAGGGTTTGATTGTCCTGGGTGTGAACAATGCCGATGATCGGAAGATCGCCTTGGCTTACCTGAAGGAAAACCAGGTGACATTTCCCAATGTCCTGGACACTTCTGAAGCGGCCAATGGGGCGATGAGGCAATACGAAACGCTGGGAGGAATGAGCGCCGTGCCCATGACCTACCTCATCGATCGGGAAGGTAAAGTGGTCGCGGCTTGGTATGGTTTTCAGAAAGGCGGCGCCGAACAAGCCCTCAAGAAGCTGGGGCTCTGACGCGGGAAACCGCTTCGGCAAGAAAATTCAGCCGCGGATTCTAACCGCTTACTTTTCTGGCGGGTTCGACCCTTCGGCGTCGTTCCGGGCCGGCGCACTCGCCGGAGGTGGGACAACCGCCGCGAGCAGTTCTTTGCGCCAGGATTTGGTTTGCAGGTCGTACAAGCCAAAAGAGGAGCAGAATTCCCAGTAGGCCAGACTGAAGCCGCGTTGGGCTGCCGCCTCGGCGACGCATCGGGTCCAGCGGACGCGGGATTCCATATCGGCTTTTTCGTAAGTGCCGAATTCATTCAGGTAAATCGGGCGATTGTTCTTTTTCGCCCAGCCGGCCGCGATGTCAAAATCTTCTGCGATGCGTTGTTTTTCGACTGCCGAACCGGTCCATTTTGTGCCCAGCCAAGCCTTGGCCTGCGGCAGCCAGGTGGCGCCCTGCTGGGTGAATTCCTGCGGCGCGTAGTAGAAAATGCTGACGATGATGTTGCGGTCGTCCCCGGGCAATTCGAGGAGATGAAGGTTATCTATGCAGGAAAGGCCCGCGGCACAGATGACAATTGTTCGACGGGGGTTCGATCGGCGAATGGTTGCAATCGTCTCATTCAGGAGTGAATTCCATTTGCCGGCGTCAAGTTTGTCCTGCGCCTCCATGAGCGGGTCGAAGACAAGCGTATTGGGACAGTCCTTGTATCGCTGCGCGATTTGCCTCCAGATGGCCACGAATCTGTCCTTCTGGCCGGCCGGGTCGCTGTACAGCTCATCATAGTGATGAGTGGTCAGCACCGCGGAAAGATTCCGGGACAGGCAATTAGTGATCGCCCAGTCGATTCTTTTAAGAAAGTCAGGGTCGATGGTGTAAGGCGGTTCAGGTGCGGCGTGGGCGTTCCAGCGGACCGGGATGCGGATGGAATTAAATCCGGCGTCTTTAATGACCTGGAAGTATTCGTCCTGGAGCGTGATGCCCCATTCGCCTTCCTTTTGAGGCGTATCGAGCGCGCCGCCGATATTGACCCCGTGACCGATCCGTTGGTTGATGGCGAACGCTCTGGTCTCGGCGTAGTCCTTCAGCAAAGCCGGGGACGGATTTTCGGCGGCGCCGCACGCGCACGCGAGCAGAACCATTCCCATGGCAACGATTCCCGCTATCGTTGCGGGCTTGCTCGCGAGCGGGTTTCCTGTCCTGGCGCGCTGCATGGAGCCCGGTGCGGGCCGGCTTACTGGAGAGGAATGCGGTTCTTGATGCGCCGCCGGTTTTGACGCCGCGAGGGCAAGGGAAACTGGGCTGCCAATCACACTCATTGCGGCCGCAGGGTAGCGGTCAACCGGCCACAAAGACAGCTCGAAGAAGGCCAATGTCGTGAAATCACTGCTTTTTGCGGAGATACGCGACCAGCGCCGCCAGGCCGCCGAGCACGACCAACATGCGGAGCACGCGAAACAGACTGAGTATCCAGGCAATGCCGATCCCGAGGGCAGCCCATTTTACCCACCAGTGTCCGGGATTCGTCATGGCATTGATCACCACCAAAATCACCAGAATCACCGGTCCCATGAACAGGAATCTCACTGCCCGCAGAGTTTTCAACATAAACACGTGCCTCTCAATTATAGGTTCTCCAACATTCGCGGCTACTGCTGCCTTGCCAGAGGCAGCAGTTCGGCAACGTTCACCTCGCGTGACTTGGCCACGATGTCGCCGGAGTAGCGACCCTGCAGCGATCGCGCATCGCGCAGCAGCGAGGCAAATGCGTCCTTCAACTGCGCGGCGTTGAGGGTTCGTCCGCTGGCGTAGTAACGCCGGGCGACCTGGCCCAATGCGTAAGTCGTGGCGAAACCGAACGCCGAGCCGGCCGCCTCTCCCACCAGGCCGCCCAGCAGCCTGCCGGCCAGCGGACGAGCCAGGCCGCCGAAGAGTCTGCGCGTGAACCCTTCGAAGACTTGGGAAGTCAGGCCGATGCCCACCGTGGCGAGAAAGTCGGTGATGTGTCCGCGGTCCAGCGTGAAGCCATATCGGCTGCCAATCTGGTAAACGAGGCGCATTTGCAGCGGGACGATCGCCATGGTGGCCAGGGTATGAGGAATGATCTCCAGCGCTCCGTTCAGGATGGCCGCGTTCAGGATCATCCGGTCCAATTCCGCTTCCCGCGCCGAGTCAATGGCCGGCGGGACCGGACCGCTCAACGGCTGCGCGACGATCGCTTGAGCCGACTGGAGGTGGGCGTCGCCGGACGCGGCATCGAGTTGCAACGCCTGCCGCAACTCCGCGAGAAATTCCCTTTCAGGATCCTGGAGAACTCCATCGACGTTGCAGACGCAAACAGCCATTTCGTATGCGAGCGCTTTGGACGCCGGGGTTTGGAGTTGGCTGGCGGCGTCGGTCAGCGAGAACTGGCCGCCGAGGACATCCTGGTAAAGGGAAGTCAGGTCCAGGTGTTCACTGGTAAAACCATGGAGAATCTGTTCGACTCGGGCGCGTTCGGCTTCGGACTGCGCTCCGTCGGCAAACGCGGCGAGGATGCAGACGCCAATGATGGCCCGATGTTCCTGTTCCGTAAGAGGGTTCGCTTGAATTGGCATGCGCGGAATATGGCCCGGCGCAAGCGCCACACCAATTGCAAACCGACGCGAAGTTTGTAACGGCGCTGAACGCCGCGCTTAACAATTCATTGAAACCACAGATGAACGCGGATGGACACAGATAAAACAGGGAGGCTGGCGAAGCAGCACGTGGGCTGGCAACGTTCACCGTTTGGTGACGGTTCGGGCGCGATGCCGAACGCTGCTTGTCTGCGGCTATCTGTGTTTATCTGTGTCCATCTGTGGTTCTCTTCTCCATAGAAACGCGTGAAGTTGGCCAATGTCGGAAGCGCGGCAGCGACGCAACCTTGGGGCAGTACTGGACTGGCAGTCCGTTCAAAAACTTTTTCTACCGTAGGAACCGACGTGAGGAGGCTCAATTCTCTTCGGAACCCACCAGTGAGGCGGCATGGAAATGGCTCGCCAGATTTGCTGTGTATGCGTAACGTCGAACACGGCGTGATTGGATTGACGACCATAGGTTACGAGTCGCTGTCTCCCGCCGAATTCTTCGGCATCCTGCAGCGGTGCAAGGTTTCGAGGGTCGTCGATGTGCGGGAACTTCCGATCAGCCGGCGGACGGGCTTTGCAAAATCCGCGCTTGCGATGAGCCTGGCAGAACACGGCATCAAGTATATCCACATATCGGCGTTGGGCTGCCCGCGCGACATCCGCCATGCTTACCGGGAAAACGGCGATTGGGCACGTTACACTCGTTTGTTCAAGACCTATCTCGAAACCCAGTTGCCCGCGCTGGAACAGTTGGCGGGGCTGATGAAGGTGGAGAGGTGCTGCCTGCTCTGCTTCGAGGAGGATTACAATTTCTGTCACCGCAGTTTCGTGGCTGAACGGGTAGCGCCTCTGGCGGAAGTGCCGGTGTGCATCTGCCACCTCACCGGTCCAGCGGAAGGCCGAGTTGTGCGGCACGAGGTGGCGGCTGTTTAGGGGGTAGAAGAACTATGAGTTCATAAGAACCGAACCATTTCCAGCAGACTGCAGCCCCCCTCAGGCGCCGATGTCGGCAGAATGTAGAATGTAAAGATGCGACCCCAATTTAGCCTGAAGTTGGGCAATGCCGGAAGCGCCGCAGTGACGTAACCTTTTTGGGGGAGAATGTTCACACTTCTCCAAAATGCTTCGAGATGAATGCACTGATGCTTCCAAAGTCTTTGATGATGCTCTTGATCCTATCCGGGCCAATTCGAGTTGCTCCACGGTAAGTGCTACACAGATACGGATGAAGAGCAGAAGCGGGCACAGCCACTTCTCGCGGTCGTGTAAGAAAGACAATGTTCCCCCAATTCAAACCGTCCTTTGACTTTCCCCATATCTTTTCGGCAAGCTCATCGTTCTGCAACTTGCCAACCAGTCGAGAAACAGCACGGTAGTGGAAATCAAAAAAGCCCAAAACACAATCACCCGGTTCAAGTGATCGCCACATGGTAAAACTCCGCTGGTTCGCCTTGATGCCCCAAGCGAAAAACCCGCCAGCTTGCTCTTGCCAGCATCGAAGCTCAGGGTGCTTTTCGGCAGGGAAACTGGACAGGATGCATTCCGCTGAAATCGGAGTCAAAACCGTCTTCCGATAGTTCGCTCGCGCGTTAGGTTCTCCCGCGCAAAAGACAAATATGTTTTTCATTAAATCGTGGGCAGCTATGATTTTGCAGAGGCTTCACTTATCAGATTGCTCCGTGTTTCCGCATGAAGTCCTGAAGCGGTTGATAGGGAATCCGTTTCAACTTTCCGAAGTTTGTATCTTTCTCGAAATCCCTAGCATTCAACCTCTTTCCCGAAGTGAATTTGCCCATGCTGATTTTCTTAACGACTTTCGGGATGCCGTCAATCCAACGTCCACCTCTTTCGTCCAAACTTGCGTCTCTCGCGCGCACGCACTCAACCATTGAGAACACGCCAATGTCGATAATGTAAGGCGAACAGCCCCCGGACTCATCCTCCTTGAGTTGAGCGGCCGCCAGCAAGAGTGCGTCGCTCGCAGGGTTAATCACGTCCATCGTGACGTTCTCTTTGAGTCGCGCGCTTGGCTCGCGAGCCGTCGGCGGGCGCTTCATCGGCAGGGCAGGATTGTCAACAAAGAGTCCCTTCAATTCCACGCGCTTACCCGATGCGTGGACATAGTCTGGATATCCTTCGCGTTGGCCGATTGCGCCCGGCGCTTTTGAAAGTCCGATGCCTCGAAGTCGTTTAGCGTTCTCCTCATCGGTCGCCAAGTGCTCAATCTGTGGAAGAATCGCGTCGAGCAGCGTGTTGACGATGACCGCTATCTGGCTCGGCTCGAAGCCGGGTAGAGCTTGGTTGGGAATGGAAAGCCAGTTGATTTTAAGGCCGATGAGAGGTTGGAAAAGCTGCCGCAACGATCCCAGTTCGAGAGATGTGATGTCTGCCATGAATTACCTTGTCGTCGAATTAAGAAGCTCCTCGGCTTCAACATAATCCCGCCATGCACGTTCCGCATAGCTACTCAAACACCGATGGATTTTTTCGCGGACTGATTCGACGGGCACTTCAACGGGTGTGCGAAGCAGAAGCTCGCGATCCAACCTCGGGCGCGTTCCGCCAGAACCGATCGGCAGGCTTTGAAGGAATCTTGGCGTTTGCAGAAAGGCCCACCAAAAGTATGTCAGACCGTCCTTTGGGGTAATTTGAACAAACTCCGACTTTACTGGAAAGAAAACTGGTGATGTTTCTCCGAGCCACGCTGCCTTCGGGGTGACAAGCGCATTGCCCAAGTAGGCGCGCATTGTTCCAAACAACAAGCATCCTTCACCGATGACAGGGACACGCTCAACTGGTGTTCCGGCGGCAAGCTCAAGCGTGAACACCGGAATCGTGCCACGGTGAATATGCCGATACTCGATTGGTGAAAACGTTAGCGTCGTGACTCGATGCAAACGGCCCCGCACCTTCTGAACAGAAGCGAAGTGTTCCAGGGTCTCGCTCTGCGTCTCTTCGCGATAGGCGTATGGATTCCAAACGCCAGCTCGTAAAGCATCTGCTGTTATTACCGACAAAAAGAATGTGCCGTTTTTCTTCATGGCGTGGTCATGCCGGTGCTTTGATGCATTCCAAGACGCGTGGGTCGCTTGCGATTAAATCCAACGAGTTTTCGCCAAAATAAGTCGCCCGCGAATTTAGCGGGAAGCCGACCGTTGGCGCGTTGGCAAAGAACGCCTTGTGTGTTTGCTGGTGGTGTCCGGTCTTCTTCCGCAGATGAACAATGTCGGCACGGGTTGTTGTATTCCCAGTGAGGTAGAAAACACCTTCTGGCAGGGTGACGATACCGCAAAGCTCCCAATGCTGCTCCACAGACCGTCGCAATTGGTCAAACTCGGAATTGACCACCAACGAATGGGGCAGGAGGCAGACTAAGCTGCCACCTGGGGCAAGCAGGTTGAGGCAAACATCCAAAAAAAGCGCATCGCTGTTGCGGTAGCCGAGCCCGAAAAGCTCACCCGGCTTCGCAACTCTTTCGAGTTGGAGAGAGAACGGAGGATTTGCCAGAATCCCATAAACCCTACTACGAAGATTTCGCAACTCGGCATCCGCGTCGTAAAGATTAAAACACGAAAACGCCAAATCGTGATGGGGCGGCGCGGAAAGCGCCAAAACCAACTCAGTTAATCCAACAAGCATTCGGTCAACATCGTTGCCGACCAACTGGCATGGCGTGTCACCCCAACGACGAGACGCTTCACAAAGAAACGTGCCGCCGCCACAAGTCGGATCTAGCACAATCGCCCCCCCATGAACCGGAAGAAGTCTCGCCATTGCCGCAGCTACGGTTCGTGGCGTGAAAAACTTCCCCGAGCCTTCGCGAAAACGGCGTCCAAAAAAGAACTGATACCATGTCGGCAACTCGCGCCCCTTGGGGTCTCCCGCCACAACCCCGTCGAGGATGGAAAGAACCTGTTTGTCGTGCGCCACGATGTTCAATGCAGCGACTCCTCGCTCGACCGGGAAGAATGAAAAGTCGCGGCGGGCCGCTTTCTGCGTATCCAGATAACGGGAAGCTAGGACAAGAAACGCATCTTCGCCTTCAATCCCATATCTTCTAAAAGCGTTATGAAGCGCAACCGATGTCGCAGTTCCGATGGACTGGTCTCTTGTCTGGGTCATTCCATCAAACCCGTTCAATCCGACTTGCACAGCGCGAGACGGCGCTCGATTGGAGACACCATTTTCCTTCAGTCGGGCGACACGGCGTTTGCGAATGGTGTATCTAATCGCCGGCTTGTGATTTTGGGTTGCGCGTTTGGATGCCATAACCAACTGCCAATTTAGGATTTCACGTAGAGTTTTGCATCTTAGGACACGAACTCACCAGCTTTTTTTCACGATCTGGTCCAAGCTTTTGTTGAAATTGTCGCTGCTGAACGATCCGGACATAAGGGCGGAAATGATTTTTCAATCTCCTGCGCGATGACGTTGCGTCGGATAAAGTCTGCCACGTCGAAGATTTTGCGGAAGATGTGCCCGGTGAGGATGTGCTGGATGATCAGCATGGAGGAACGTTAGCAACAAGCGGGCGTCGGCAACAGGCGCGGGAATGTTCGTCTCCTGATCCCGGCCCTCTGCGCATTCGACCTGAACGGAACGCGGGTACGACATCGAGATCACGCCTGACGGCCCGCGCGGGCCATGTTACATCGTGCAGGACGGGGCGCTGGCGCTGGCGCAGATGACCCGTTCACAAACTCGCGCACCGCGCCGAGGCCGTGTTCGCCGGTTGTTACATCTGAAAGTACTTTTTCCCCCTGCGTCAACCACGTCGGGAAGGGGTCCGGACAATTTGTATTCGGCAATCAAAGCGGAGGCGCAAATCTGTAAATTGTCCGGAGTGACCCCATCTTCGCACGGCCGCTCAGTCGTGAAATGAAAGCCCCTGGCGCTGGTATGTCACATCGGTGGCGCGCGCGCCGGTGGCCGGGTCGAGCAACCGGAAAAAGGGCCCGTAATGCCGGGCCGAAAACTTGTCTTTGCCTGAATAATACACCAGCAACAGGTCGTTCCCGCCCGCGTGCAGATCCAACGTGTCCCCCACAACCCGCCGGCCATTCAGGTACATCGCCCGGAATTGGCCAGCCACCGGAAGCACAGTCAGCTTCTCCGCTTTGTCCACCACGATGCGCGTCAGGAGAAGATAGTACTCCGGATGATCGGCGTGGCTCTCGCCCCGCGTGCAGATGATTTCCGGGTCGAGCAATTCCGTCACCGCCTTGTCTTTGACGGTCCACTTCCCGGGTTCTCCGCCGGCCACCGTCACGGTTCGTTTCCGGTCAGACGCGGCCACAATGCCCGCCGCCAGATCGTCGGCCGCTTTTTCGTCGTCCGGCAACGGGCCCAGGACGTAGAATCCGTCGCGTGGATAGGCGGGATCGCCCGTCGTTTCGGGTTTTCGGCAGATGAGGTGGAGGCGTCCGGGTGATCCGTCCCGGATGAAGTCGAGCTGCAAGTAGAACCAAGCTTCTCCGGATCGATATTTAAAGCTGGAAGCCATCCCATCAATGGTGTCCGCTGGGGCGAGGCTACTGACGAGCCGCCCTTTTTCAGAAGACAGACGGCTCGCGAGGACGCTCGCCCCACATTCTCCGGGATTTGTGACATGAATTCGAGTCTTCTCCGGTGACAGCGTGAGCGGGACGGCGAGTGCCATCGTCCGGCCCGCGTCAACTTTTGCCACGGTTTTTCTTACGACGCCGGGCTGGTAGGGGAGCGGCAGGCGATAAGTCGCCAGCAGTTGATTCAAAGCCGCGCCGTTGTTCTTCAGCGAGCAGCGCAGTTGATCGCCGTCCACCTGAAACAGGACGTTCAAGCCCGCAAAGACGGGGTTTTGTTTGGAGTCACGTTCGCCGGGATTGAAATCGAGCGACGCAATCCGTTTGGGCAAGGACTGGGAGCGATCGTGCGGCAGGTCGTAGCGGCAGCCCGCGGCGCCGGGTTTTAGAGGTTCCACGGTGGCGGTTGGACAATCCAGTTTCCGGACTTCGGCGGCATTCACGCCACTGATCTGGAGGGTCAACGGGACAGCGTGGTTGAGGTCGAGGAGGGCAGGGCGTTTGAGCGTGGCCGTGAGCCGCCGGCCGTCGAGCTGCGTCCGCAATTCCGTGTGGGCGTATTGATAGCGGTACGCCGCATATTCGCTTTGGTTGCAATACCACCACTTGGGATTTCGTCCGTATTTGATCAGTTGCCCCTCGAATTTGGCCCAGGCCTCGGGGGTGGCGTACCAGACGTGCATGTTGAACGTGATGTTGGGTTCGCGCGCCTGCAGCGCCTTGTCCGCCAGCATGCCGGCGAAGGCTTCGTCGATGTCTTTTCCATCAGCGGGCAAAAGGTTCGCGACCAGGAAACCCTGGTGGATGGGCTGGTCAAACCAGGGTTCGACGATCTGGCAGTAACCGGCGCGCTTCATCAGTTCGGCGATGTCGCGGTGGATGGTGTCGCCTTCGATGTCATTGCGGAATGAGATGAACGGGAAGGAAAACGTGTTGATGGGGCAGCCCGAGGAGCTTTCCCGGTCGGCGCGGATGCCCATGACTTCGTGGAAAATCTGGTCGCGCGCCTGGCAGGTGAGGTAGGGATGGGTCAGGGTATGGCCGCCGATGCTGAAGCCGCCGTCCGCCAGGCGCCGGCCCAGATCGCTGTAATCCTTTGGCGCAATGAGGCCGTAGTCATTGCCGTAGTAGCCGCCGTCGGTGGCGTTCAGGTAGAAAGTGCCGCGAAAGCCGTGTTCGGCCAGCGTCTGGCGCATCTTGATGTCCGTGGGAATATTGTCGTCCCAGCGGCTGGAGATGGCCCATTCATAACCGTGGTAGAGGGGCAGGATTTCCACTTTTGCCACGCGCGCGGCGGCTTCGTTGGCAAAATCCACGGTGAGAGTCTGCGGGTAATAGTCCATGTAGAAGGCGTCGGTTTGCGCTCCGGCGGAATGCCGGAGGGCGACAGCGGCGATCATGGCGAGAGCTTTCTTCACAGGTTGCAGGCTGGCGCAGGGATTTCTCACCTGCTCTTCCAATCGTCAATGTAAACGAATTGAAACGTGCGCCGAACCCCGTCTTTTCAACACTCCATCATTCCTTCACCCCGTTTTTCTCACTTCCGCAGCCCCGGCGGCGTCGGCGCAAACCATTTGAAAGTCACTCCGTCCGCGTTGGCGCTTGCGGTGTAAACTTCGAAATAAAAGTATTTCGAGATCTGATCGAACGACGGCAACAGTGAGAAATCCGCGTAATGATACAAAAGGCCGAGGAAGACCGATCTGGTGATTATGGATTTGGTGATGGGATCGCTGGCGCCTTTCCGCATTATGTCCAGAGCCGCACGCCCGGTGTCCAACTGGTTTTGATAACCAAACCAACCGGTGCTCGTGCCGCCGACCCTGGCGGCAGCTTCCGTCAAGCCCGGTTTCTCCCCCAACGTTTTCTGCCGGCTTTCGCTGCTGCGCAGATACTCCTCGAGAATCGAAGCGTCCGTGCTCAACGCGACGTAACCACCGCTGGCGGCGCAATTCAAGGCGCGTGGCGCCGATGAGGAGGGGTCGGCCGGGGACAGGGGCATTCCCGGCAGCGGCAGCGCAAAGATCTTTCGTCCCAGGAATTCCCTTTCTGCCGGGAATCCCCCCTGCGGATTCCACAGGACTCCGATGCTTTTGAGGGCGGCTGCCAATTGCTCAGGTTGCGGCGAACTCATCAAAAAGAGCCAGGGTGCCCCGTTGGAGTCGGCGGGCGAGTTGCCACGCGGCGCCTTCTGATAGCTGATCATGTCGTCGCCCAGGTTGTTGAACAGGCATTTCCTGATGTCGAAATCGGGGTCTTTTTGCCGGGCGGCGGTGTTCGCGGTGTCGAGGAGAAAGTTCAATCCGCCGAGCCACTGCGGGTTGATGTCGTTTATCACCTGCTGCAGCGTGGCCCAGGCTTGTTGACCATCGATGCGGCACCGCTGGAACTTGACGACATCCACGGGCACAAACGAGGGCGGGGTCGATTCTTTGCCGCGGGCGGGAAGAAGCTTGAGGATGCCCTGGCGGCCGGCCTCCGGCGCGCCGACCATCACCTGGACAGACGAGCCCTCGTTGGAATTCTGGAAGTTGAAAGCCAATGTCTTCAGGCTGCTCAGACCGGTAGCCGTCATCAATCTCCCCGGATTGAGCATGGACATGGGATCGGATCCGGTCGTTTCCTCATTTTCCGCGGGCTTGCGGGTCAGAACATCGATGAAGGATTTCAAGTTGACCCAGCCGTAAAAGGGCGCGTCGCGAAACAGAGCCAACCGGTTCGCTTCGTAAGCCGCGAGATCACCCAGGGCCGGCATGGCCCCGCCGGTCAGGTGAGCCAGGATTTTCTCCACCGCCGCGGTCGAACTGCCAACGATCAGCAACGATTCAAACTGGCCCACCGTCAGCTCGGTCTTGGGCGCCGCACTCTGTTCTTCAGCCGGCTGGGCTGCGTTTTCGGGCGGCGAAAGGGCTTTTTGCAGCGTTTTGGGAACCTCACTGCTGGAAATGGGCACGATGGAAAACTCGATGCCGCGGATTTTTTCCGTTCTGATGGACTTGCCTGCGTCCACCCATTTTTTCCGGAGATCATCGAGAATCTTCTTCAGTTGATCTTTCTTATCCTTCGTATCGAGCAGCAGGAGAACAGCGGGCGATGGGCTGCCCGATCCCTGCCAGCCGTTTTGCGTCAGAGCGAAGGTCACTTGCCCCTGCGGCAGGCTGCCGTAATCGTCGAAGCGCACGCCGAGATCGCGCTCCAGCGGTTGGACGAACTCCTCTTTCCACCTGGTGACAAACTTGTCTTTGAACGGCTTCATGGCCGGATCGTTCCACAAACGGGTCTGCGGGCAATGCTTCCAGACCTCGCGCATTCTTGCGAAATCAGGCGCCGTCACCATGATCAAGGTGTCATCCGGCAACAGTTTCTCCGGTGGAGGAATTGCGGCGAAACTGCTGGACACGATGCCAAGAACAACGGCAAGAAGCAGGGCGCAATCTGCACCCTGCAGCCGGCGCCGGCCGACGGAGCGTGCAGCGGCTTTCGTGAGAAAGCCGCCGATATCAGGGGCAGTTTGAGAACCGCCGCTACGTACCGCTATCCATGAAAGTTTGTGCAGGCCGCGCAAATTTTTCCAGGCGACCCTCACCCCGCCCCTCTCCCATCGGATTGGAGAGGGTGGCCTCCGGCCGGGTGAGGGCGTCTTTACATTCTCCAGTCTCCGTCCTCCATGCTCGATCTTGGTTGCGGCTACGCCGCGCCGCGCCAGCTCGTGGTCCCCAGGCGCGTACAAGGTTCTGTTGAGCCCACCCGGGTTGGAAAGGGTTGTCATGGGCTTGAGGTTGATCGGTCCCCGGCTGGAATGCAAATGTTTCCGGGTTTGTTCAAAGCGACTTACGCGGAACGATTCAATTGATTTTGGGGAGCACACGTGAGGCGCGTGTGCTCCCCGGTTGAGCCGAATCGTCCCGATTTATTCCTCAACCGCGCGTTGGCGGGTATGGCTCGGGGGTTCCAGATAGCGGTAGGGATTGCTCGGGTTATCGTTTGAGTAGGCAAACGCATCCCGATGATCGAGGAAATACCTGACGGCTTCCTCCGGAATCGCAAAGCCGAGGCCTTCGCCGAAGGTGATTTTCATGTTCGTGATCCCCACAACCTCGCCGCTCATGTTGAAGAGCGGGCCGCCGCTGTTGCCCGGATTGATCTGGGCCGTGGTTTGCAGGTAAAGGTCGCCCTGGATTTCGCGCGTTTTAGTGCTCAGAATGCCTTCCGTCACGGTTCGTTCGAGCCCGAGCGGGCTCCCGATGGCAAAGACTTGTTCGCCCACGGCCAGGGCGTCGGAACTGCCCAGGGCCACGAATTTGAATTTGGGCGCGTCCTTGTCTTCGATTTTCAGCAGGGCCAGATCCTGGAATTTGTTGACGGCTGCGATCCGCACCTGCTTGTAGGTTTTCGGGGTGAGCTGGCCGTCCCGTTGCAGGTAAACATCCACCGTGATCTGCGTTTCCCCTTCGATCACGTGGAAGTTGGTCATCAGAAAGCCATCTTCATTGATGATGAACCCCGACCCCAGTCCGCCTGGCGTGCGCACCTGCACCACGGCTTCGCCCAGTTGATTCACCAGGTCCCGCACACTTCGCTCCGGCAAGGGCTTGTCCAGGGCGGTGTAGAACCCCGTTTTCATTTCGACCGCGCTCGCCTTGAGAGCCGCGGGTTGGCCGGTGGTGGTCGGCGCGTCGGCGGGGGAGATCTTGACGATCTGGTTGCGCGGGATGGTGAGGACGGTGTAGCCGATATCGACGACCACGTAATCGCGCTTCTCGGTCAGGATTTTTCCGGTTATGGCAGCCTTCTCCTTCAACTGGATGGTGTCGGCCCGCACTGCCGGCACGCTGCAAAAAACGAGGGCCAACCCAATTACAGTTGCCTTTAACATACCATGATCATAGCCAACGAACATGGCTTTGACAAGCAAACCGGAGGCCATCCTTTTATTGACGTTGACGAAACCGGGATAACATCGGCAACGTTTCCTGGAGTGACCATGCCAGGCAGTTTCAAGCAGCCGATCTGGGTCATCCCGCTCGCCATCGCGGGATTGGTGGCGGTGTTCGGCTGGTGGGGCAATTCCCGGCTGCGCCAAACCATTCAGGAAGAACTCAAGGCGAAATTGACCTCGACCCTTGACGCAAACGTGACGGCGCTGGAAATCTGGACCACCAACCAGACGCGGCTGGCCACTTCGCTGGCGGAGGAACCGGAAGTGCGGACACTTGCCATGCGGATTCTCGAACGTTCTGTCCCGGCCAGAGGAGAAGGCCGGAGGATCGCGGGCCTGCCCGATATCGAGGAGTTGGGCAATTATCTCAGGCCGCGCCTCAACAAGCTGGGATACAGCATCGCGCAATTGGTAAACACAAATTTCATTGTGGTTGCCAGTTCGCGCGGGCGATTGGGAATGGGCCTGCCGGTTTCCGAGGCGCACACAAACAAGTTCATCGAACTTTTCACCTCGGGACAGCCCGTCCTGATCACCCCTTTCAAACCCGAATTTCCCGCCGGGCGGCGATTTCCTTTCAGGGCGGGCCGCACCAACGAGAACGCGCGCGGCTTTGCGTTCGGAAACCGGGCGCCTCTCCGCCCGCGGGCCACCAATGACTTTCCCCGGCGCCGCGGCGATTTCACGCTCATGCAGGTGGCCGCCCCGGTGCGCGGTGAAGGCGTGGTGTGGGGCGCGCTCGCGCTGGTCATCAATCCGGACAGGGAATTTACCAGGATACTTTCGGTGGCCAGGTCGGGAGAATCGGGTGAAACGTATGCCTTCGATCAAACCGGCATGTTGATTTCCCGCAACCGATTTGACGATGAACTCAAGCAACTCGGCCTGCTCGGCCAAACCAATGCAAGCTCCGCGCTCAACCTCCGTTTGCACGATCCGGGCGGCGATCTCACCCGCGGATTCAAGCTGCCGGAGGCCAACCTCGCCAACCTGCCCTTGATCCGCCTTGTGGCCGGCGCCGTCGAGGGCGAAGAGGGGGTGGACGTGAAACCTTCGCGTGATTGCCGCGGCGTGCCGGTCGTGGGCGCGTGGCGCTGGCTGCCGCAACTCGGCTTCGGCGTGGTCACGCAGATTGACGCGGCTGAAGCCTACCGGCCTTTGCGCGTGCTCCAATCGCTTTTCATCGCCCTGTTCGTCCTGCTCGTGATTTGCGCGATCGTCATGTTGCTTGTCTCCTGCGCCAATGTCACCTGGCGCCGGCGTTTTAACGAAGCCGAATCGAAGTTGAAACAACTCGGCCAATACACCCTCGAGGAAAAAATCGGCGAAGGCGGCATGGGCGTCGTCTATCGCGCGCGCCATGCGTTGATGCGGCGCGACACCGCGGTAAAACTCCTCTCGCGGGAACAAGCGAACGCCGGCGCGATCGAGCGTTTCGAACGCGAAGTGCGCCTCACCTGCCAGCTTACCCATCCCAACACCATCCAGGTTTACGATTACGGCCACACGCCCGAAGGCATCTTCTACTACGCGATGGAATACCTGCGAGGACTCAATCTGCACCAACTGATCGACCGCTTCGGCCCGCAGCCCGAAGGACGCGTGATCCACATTCTCGCGCAAGTCTGCGATTCCTTGGCCGAGGCGCACGCTTCGGGATTGGTCCATCGCGACATCAAACCGTCCAACGTTTTCCTCTGCGAACGCGGCGGCGTGCCGGACTGTGTCAAGGTCCTCGATTTTGGCCTCGTCCGGCAATACAGCGGCGACCGCGACAACCTGCGCCTGACGGAAGAACAGGAATTTGTCGGCACGCCCTCGTTCATGCCGCCCGAAGCGATCCAGGACTCAAGCCGGAGCGATCCGCGCAGCGACATTTATTCCGTTGGGGCGCTGGGTTATTACCTGATCACGGGCAAATACGTTTACGAAGCCCGGTCGGTCACGGAGATTTACGGACTGCAATTGACCGGGGAGGTGACGCCGCCGAGCCGGCGCACGACGAATCCGATCAGCCCGCAGATGGAAGGGGCGATTCTGCGTTGTCTCGACAAAGAACCGGGCCGCCGCCCGCAATCCGCCGCTGAACTGCGCGCGCTGCTGCTGACCAGTCCGCTGGCGGACAGTTGGGGACCCGAGGCGCGCGCCGCCTGGTGGGCCCAATACCACAGCGAACTCCAGCCCTCCGCCGCAGCGGATTCCGCGAGCGCCAGCCCTGTTCCCACCGTGAAAATTGATTTTGGGAGCAGGATCAAATAGCCGCAAACGAAACGCAAAGAGCACAGCGCGGCGGAGCAGCAACTGAGGTGGCGGCCGGCCTCCGGCCTGCCGTAGCGGGCGGCATCTCGCCGCCCGGACCGGTGTTCGCCGACCTTCGCGTGTGTGCTGTTCCATGGCTTGATCCACCGGGCAGGATGCCCGGCTCTACGGCAACCAGGATGGCCGCAGCTACGTATGCGGCTGAGGGGCCACATGGTTAAGGAGGGTCGAACTAAACCAATTCGCTGCGTAACCAATGGTGTCTTCCCCTCGGCGAAGCGGTTTAGTTCAACGATGACGACTCCTTTCTCGCCAGAACGAGCAGCATCAGCGGCCAAAGCCAGCCGCCACTGAGCGTCGAGTACAGACGGAGCTGAAGGGCTGGCTGCGGTCCGCTACATGCTGGGGTTCGGCATCTTCACCAGCTTAGAGCTGAGGGATTATTCGACATCGGGGGCTGTCTGCTGGAGACGTTTTAGGTCCTGGAGTTCCGCTGGGTCATTGACATAACCGCCATTGAACCAGGAGACTGGCGCCGGTCCTTTCCACTTCCAGTATTCCGAATGGTTGTCGGCAAAAACCAGCACAAGGCCGTTCTGATGCCGTCGAGCCGGGATGTCCATCCATACGTCCATTTTGGAGGCATACAGAAATATGCCATCGTTGATACTGTTCTCATCCTCATCGAGAAACGTGAGGGACTTCGATGGATGCCGTATCTCTGTGGATTTCATCAGCGGGTAGATCAGAAAGTTGGTCTCGGAGTCCTCTCCCCCCATGTAGATGCTCAAGGAGACGCTGCGCAGCCTGGGAGTGCCGGTGCCCTCCACGCAGGCATGGTCGGCCGGGCAACGGTAGAGTTTGAGCGACTGCGCGTAGGGAAAGAGTGTGCCCCGCGTGATCGTTGCCGGGTCCGCATCATGGGTAGCACTGCCGGTGACCCAGCAGCCCGCCGGACTGCGGTGGATGCCATTGACGGAGCTTCCAAGGTTGAGCGGCAGCCGGTCGCCTGCGTCGGACGCATAGAGCACCCATGCCATCCCGAGCTGTCGTTGATTGTTGAGGCAACTGGTCGTGTGGCCTCGCGCTTTTGCCGCCGACAATGTGGGCAGCAGCAGCGAGGCCAGCGCGCCTATAATCGCGATGACCACCAGCAGTTCGACCAGGGTAAAACCGGGTTTTGAACTTAACCCGGTAACGCGCGGCGAAGACATAGGCGAACAGGTCGGCAATCGCAACATCCTCGCGGCAGAATTGATGGAAATGAATCTCATATCGCTCCTGCGCCCTGGATGCGTGATGGGGAAACAGGCCGGCTTTTCACCGCCCACCAAAAAAGGCTCCCGGCACCCGCCGTCAATGCGAGGATCCACAGCACAGAGATGGACTGACTCGGTCCCGGCAAGCCGACCATTCCGGCTGCGTAGGTTTGGTAAGTGATGTCCTGGCGAGTCAATTCTTCCAGGGTGGATTCGTTCGCGGGTGCGATGGAGTCAGGAGTGTGAAGGTCAGAGATCCACAGTTTTCTGGAGCCATCCAGATACTCAAACACTTCGAATCGGGCATTCTTGTGTTGAGCGACGACAGCCGGGACCTGGTAGGCGGAGATGGTGCGAACCTTCCAGTCCGTGGTTACCCCCCGGAAAACGGCCAGGGCGACCATTCCGCACGCGGCCAATGCGGCAAAAGATTTGTCCACACGGCGTTCATTTCCCAGGTCCGTGATGGAATGCGGTCCGGATTGGCGGTTATGGCTTCCACGCAACAACGTAACGGCACCGGCCACGAGGATGAAACAGCAGAAGGGTGTCAGCAGCCGGTTGGACCACCGCCCTGTCCGGGTCATGCTGAAATGGGGAGGCTCCCGGTTTTCAATCTTCGTCTCATAGCTGATGCCTTTCTCCGCCAGCAAGGCCATCGTGCTGTTCTCCGCCGGCGCGACGAACGGGGTCATCTTCCCGTTCTCCAGCAGATCCCCAGAGAGCCTGCGAGCTCCGCTGGCACTTTGGAACAGCTCGAAGCGAAACTTCCGCACCTGCGAATTGGCGATGAAGCTTTGCACTTCACTCGTGGACACGTAGCGAGGTTTGGGAAAGTGCCTGGCGGACATGAGACTGGACGCCCAGCAGAAAAGCGCCAGGTAAGCGAGAGCCACGATCATCGCCAGCGCCGCCCAAATAGTAACGGATTTCGGCGATTGGCGGGAGATTGGCCCGCCGAAAGCCCTTTCAGCCACGGTTCGCTGCCTGCGTCTCCAAATCCAGAGGACGAGGGCCAGCGGCACCACTCCAAAGATGAAAAGCGGCAGACAGACGTTCAGCAACAAACCCGCCATTGCGTAGTAGACTTTGGCGCCGAACAGGCCGGTCACTGTTTTGAATAAGAGCGCCAATAACGGAGGGAGGCAAAAGAAGAGCAACATGCTGATTCCCATGATGCGCCAAAAAGTGGCTACAGACCGGCGCGCCCGCTCACTGTGCTGACGGTCGCCAGCCATCTTGTACCCGATGTATCCGCCCAAGGGCAAAGCCGCGGCAAGCCAGGAAATCATGCCCATAACAAAATTGGCAATGGCTTGCAGAAACGCGACGGAGCTCGTTGTCTTGGCTGCCACGCTGCCGTGCTTCGCCAGCGCCGTGCCGACCGTCGCCGCCTTGGCGGTGGTGGCCAGCAGCGGCAGGGCGGCAATCACGCCGAGCGTGAAGGCCTTGCCCGGACTGGTTTGTTTGAGCGCGCCGGCGACAAAGGCGAGGAATTGCTCCTGCAACAGTTTCCGCCCGCGCGACAGTCGCTGCTTCACCGCATCCTCACTGAGACCCAGATCTCGCGCGACGGCCTCGACGGATTGGTGTTCGCGATAAAACAGCACCAGCGGTTCGCGATAGATTTCCGGGATGCGTTCGAGCGAGCGCCAGAGAATCGCCTTTTCCTCCTCGCTGATAACCTGGTCCGGAGGCGGCGGTTCTGGTGAGACCCATTCTTCCACCGCCTCCAGCGATTCGGCGGCATGATTCGGCTCACGTCCCTGGCGCCGGAACTCCTTGCTGATGAGAAAACGGGCGATGCTGCACAGCCAGGGCCGCAACTTGGCCGGCTCACGCAATTCCGCAAGCTGCTTCCAGGCGGACACAAAGGTCTCCTGGGCGAGGTCTTCGCTCCGGCTCACGTTGCCAGTGGCACAGTACGCCAGCGACGAGATCAAGGTTTGATAGCGTTCGACAATCAGCCGGAAGACATCCCGATTTCCGTCCAGGCTTTCGGCCACCAGCTCGGCATCGTTGATATCTGCCCTCTGCATCGCTTCGGCTGTCATCATACCACCCTATAAGCACCCGAAAAGCCCCAAGAGGTGACAGAAAATCTATCGGTACGAATGCAGAGGCCGCCCGTTGCCGAGGCCGGGGTATTGGGGAAACGCATTTACAAAGAACAGACACAACTCGCTCCCGTGTCAGGGCCGGTTTTCAAACAAGCTTTTAAAACCCAAATGTCTCAAGCAGCCTGAGCGTCCACCTTCTCCTTGGCCTTGGCCTTAGCCCAAGCGGTGGGCGTGAACGTTTTGATCTCGGTGATCTTGGCTGCAGGCATCCCAGTAAAGCACCTTGAGTCGATTGCGTCGCCGGTTCGTGAACACAAACAGGTGACCCGAGAGCGGATCGTCTTGGAGTTGCTCGCCCACCAAGCCGTAAAGCCGATTGAAACTGCCGCGCAAATCTACCGGGGTCGTGGCCACCAGCACACGCGTGGCACCGGACACATTCAACATGGCAATCCCAGTACCAGCATCGTCTCACGCTCCAGCACGCCCCGCCAGACGTGCTCCCTCAGTCGGATACGCAGCTACGACAACAGCGCAGCCATCGACCCAAGCCGTTTCCAAGCGGTCGACTTTTCAACGCAAAGCCGCAAAGTCGCAGAGACTCGAGCAGAAGAGATCTCTTCTAGCACTGAGCGGCGCTCATTTTTCAGTGACTCGGGCTGAAAACCTGCAAGAGCCTTTTTGCGTCTTGGCGTCTTGGCGTTGACCACTTCGGCCCCACTGCCGAAATTCGGCCAGGACGAAACAGGCTTGAGATCCTGAGAGAGGTCTGGGACTCGCAGTACTCGCCCCCCGAAAAGCAGATCACTCCGCCACGACTTTCATGACGCGGCTTTGGGCGGTGCGGTTGCGCTTGCGCTGAACCTCGTCCAGTATCTTCTTGCGCAGGCGCAGGTTCTTCGGCGTGGCTTCCACATATTCGTCCGGGCCGATGTATTCGAGCGCGCGTTCGAGGGACATTTTGAGGGGCGGATTGAGTTGAATGCCTTTGCCTTCGCCCTGGGAACGCATGTTGGTCAGCCTCTTCGCCTTGCAAGGGTTGACGGGGATGTCGTTCTCTCTCGCGTTTTCCCCAACAATCATGCCCTTGTAAATAGCGTCGCCCGGTTCGACCATCAAACGCCCGCGCTCCTGGATCATGTTCAGGGCATAGGCCATCGCTTCGCCGTCTTCCATGCTCACCAGCGAACCGTTCTTGCGCGCCGCGATCTCGCCGCGGTCCGGTCCGTATTCGTGGAACAAGTGGCTCATGACGCCGAGGCCGCGGGTCTGGTTGACCAGATCGGTCTCGAAACCGATCAACCCTCGCATCGGGATCAACGCCTCGATGCTCACATGCTCGCCGTGATGGTTCAGGTTCTGAACTTCGGATTTGCGGCTGGAAAGGTTCTCCATCACCTGGCCCATGTATTCCTTGGGGATTTCAAGAAACAACCGTTCGATCGGCTCCAGCAGGTTGCCGTCCTTGTCCTTCCGGTAGATCACTTCCGGGCGCGAGACCAGAACTTCGTGGCCTTCCCGGCGCATTTGCTCGACCAGAATGGCGATTTGCATTTCGCCGCGGCCGGAGACGTTGAACACTTTCGGATCATCGGTCTGGTCGATGCGCAAAGCGACGTTGGTGCGGATTTCCTTGACCAACCGCTCCCAGAGATGCCGCGCGGTGACGAGCTTGCCGTCCTGTCCGCCGAGCGGGCCGTCGTTGACGGCGAATTGCATTTGAATCGTCGGCGGGTCAATCGGCACGAACGGCAGCGGCACGCGGTCCGGGGAATCCGCGATGGTTTCGCCGATAAACACATTCTCGAAGCCGGTCAGGCCGACGATGTCGCCCGCGTGTGCTTCGGGAACTTCAATTCGCTTCAGGCCTTCGAAATGGAAAATGGCCGTGATCCTGGCCTGGCTTTTGCGTCCGTCACCGTGGATACAGACGGAAGGATCGCCTACTTTGACCTTGCCGCTGTAGATTTTTCCGAAAGCGATCCGGCCGAGGTAATCGGAGTAATCCAGGTTCGCGACGAGCATCTTGAAGCCTTCACCCGCATGCGCCCGCGGCGGCGGAATGTGATTGATGATCGCGTCGAACAGCGGCTCCATCGTGCCGCTGGTGTGTTTGATGTCCACCTTCGCGTAACCGCCCTTGGCGCTGGCGTAAATCACCGGGAAATCCAATTGCTCGTCCGTCGCGTGGAGCGAGCCGAACAGGTCCCAGATCTCATCCAGCACTTTATGCGGATCCGCGTTCTCACGGTCGATTTTGTTGATGACGACGATGGGTTTGGCGCCGGCTTCGAGCGCTTTGCGGAGCACGAAGCGGGTTTGGGCCTGCGGCCCGTCCGCGGCATCCACCACCAGCAGCACGCCGTCAATCATGTTCATGATCCGCTCCACTTCGCCGCCGAAATCGGCATGGCCGGGCGTGTCCACGATGTTGATGTGATAATCCTTGTACTTGAACGCGGCGTTTTTGGCTCTAATCGTGATGCCTTTTTCGCGCTCCAAATCCATCGAGTCCATGATTCGCTCCTCGTTGGAGATGGCCTGGTTGGCGCGAAACGTCCCGGATTGTTTGAGCAGACAATCCACCAGCGTCGTCTTGCCGTGGTCCACATGAGCGATAATCGCGATGTTCCGAATGTGCTGCATTATTCAGTTTTGAGTTTTGAGTTTTGAGTTGATTTGCGCATTGGCACTTCAAACCAACTTAAAACTCAAAACTCACGAATCAAAATTGATTTTCGAGCCGCGTAATCTGCCCGTAAAGCTCAAAACGTCAAGCCCGGCTCTCAGCGCTTCAGGGCGCCGGGCGCATCCGTGCACTGCCACCGGACGGATGATCTCCGTCCGCGGCGGCTCGGCGGACACCGTGAACGTGCCGTATTCGGGCCTGTGCCCGGGCTCCAGGCTGCCGCGAGCCGGGATTGCTCGCGGTCCGAAGGTGGCAGTGTCAGGATCCCCATGGCACCTGAAAACGGAAATATTGCCGGCGCCGAAATAGTTGTTGCATCACGAGGGCCATTTGTTATATTCCGCGCTCCGTTTGTCCGGTGGTGACAAGCGAGCAGGGCAACTAGAGATTTTAGAGCGAAATGCCGACGATCAATCAATTGGTTCGTAAGGGACGCAGGAAGCTGAGATACAAATCCAAAGCGCCGGCTTTGGAGTATTCGCCGTTTCGGCGCGGGGTCTGCATTCAGGTGATGACGCGCACGCCCAAAAAGCCGAACTCGGCGATGCGCAAAGTAGCCAAGGTGCGACTCACCAACGGCTATGAAGTGATCGCTTACATTCCCGACGAAGGGCACAATTTGCAGGAACATTCTATCGTGCTGGTGCGCGGCGGCCGGGTGAAGGATTTGCCGGGCGTTCGCTACCATATTGTCCGCGGAACGCTGGACGCCGCCGGAGTCGAAAAGCGCCGCGTCAGCCGCTCCAAATACGGCGTGAAACGGCCCAAGGACGTCAAGGGCGGCGCGCCCGCGCCGGCCGCGCCGGCCGCACCGCCGGCAGCAGCACCGGCTGCGTGACGGACGGACGATTCAACGATTCAACGATTCAACGATCCCATGTCCCGAAGACGCCGAGCTTTCAAACGACCGATTCCGAACGACGCCAAATTCCATAGCGCGCTGGTTTCGCGGCTCGTCAACACGGTGATGCGCCGTGGCAAGAAGAGCGTGGCCCAGAGGATCGTTTACGGCGCGTTCGATAAAATCCTGGAAAAGAATCCCGCGTCGAATCCGTTGGAAATTCTGCAGCGGGCGGTTGACAACGCCAAACCGCGGCTGGAAGTTAAAGCGCGCCGGGTGGGCGGAGCTACTTACCAGGTGCCTTTGGAAGTGCCATCCGACCGGCAGTTTGCGCTGGCCCTGCGTTGGCTGGTCGATTTCGCGGATGCGCGCAAGGGCATTCCCATCAAGGATGCCCTGGCGGTGGAAATTCTCGAGGCCTATCAGGGCCAGGGCAATGCCATTCGCAAGCGGGACGAAGTGCATAAAATGGCTCAAGCGAATAAGGCCTTCGCCCATTTCCGCTGGTAGGAACAACATTTTAGCGCGCCCCGAGCAGACGTCATGTCGGGGCGTTTTTATTCCCGTCAACTGGTTGCATCGTTGAATCGTCGGTTGGCGGGCTGGAAAAAGGGCGACTGAACGAGGTTACCGTCTGACGATTTAACGATTTAATAATTTAACAATTTAACAATTTAACAACCGTAGCGATGCCAGCAGTCATGGAAAAACGAGCCAAACCGGTCAATTCGTCGGATCGCCCCCACTCGATGGAGCGGACGCGTAACATCGGGATTGCCGCGCACATCGACGCCGGCAAGACCACGACGACGGAACGGATTCTTTTTTACGCGGGCCTCATCCACAAGATGGGTGATGTGGACGACGGCAACACCGTGACCGACTGGATGGAGCAGGAGCGCGAACGCGGGATTACGATCACCTCCGCCGCCACCACCTGTTACTGGACGCAGAAAGACGACGGCAGCTACAAGGCCTTCGGGGGCATTCCGCATCGGATCAACATCATTGACACTCCCGGCCATGTGGATTTCACGGCCGAAGTCGAGCGTTCGATGCGCGTGCTGGATGGCGCGGTCGCGGTATTCTGCGGCGTGGCGGGCGTGCAACCGCAATCGGAAACCGTCTGGCGCCAGGCCACCAAATACAAGGTGCCCCGCATTGCCTTCGTCAACAAAATGGACCGCACCGGCGCGAATTTTGAAAACGCGCTCAACGACATGCGCAAGAAACTGGGCGCGTATGCCTATCCCATCTTTCTGCCCGTCGGCAAGGAGGACCAGTTCCAGGGAGTGGTGGATGTGGTCAACCAAAAGGCCGTCATCTACGACCCGGACGACGACGTCGGGCTTGAATACCAGATCACCGAAATCCCTGCCGACCTGAGGGGACCCGCGAAAGCCGCCCTCGCGGAGCTGGTGAGTGCGGTTGCGGACAAGGACGACGCCGTGGCTGAACTGGTCATCGAAAACAAACCCGTCAGCCCGGCCGATCTGAAAGCCGCGATTCGCCGGCTGACCTGCAGAATTGAGCTGGTGCCGGTGCTGTGCGGTTCGGCATTCAAGAAACGAGGCGTGCAGTCGCTGATTGATGCCATTGTGGATTACCTGCCGTCGCCGCTCGATGTTCCGGCAGCCGTCGGAGAAGACCCGGCCAACCCCGGCCGCAAGGTCGAAGTGCCGTCGGACGACAAAGCAAAGTTCTGCTCGCTTGCCTTTAAGCTCTGGACTGATCCGTATGTGGGCAAGCTGGTCTTTTTCCGTGTTTACAGCGGCCGGCTCAAGAAAGGCGACATCATTTACAACCCGCGCACCCGCAAGCGGGAGCGTGTCAGCCGTGTGATGATGATCCAGGCGGACAAACGCATCGATTTGGAGACGGTGTTTGCGGGCGATATCGCGGCGCTGGTCGGCCTGAAGAATATCAAGACCGGCGACACGCTTTGCGACGAAAGGTTCGAGGTCACGCTCGAGCCGCCCACCTTTCCGGACCCGGTCATTTCCATGGCTGTGGAACCGAAGACCAAGGCCGATCGTGATAAATTGAGCCAGGGTTTGCAGCGCCTCGCCGAAGAAGATCCCACGTTCCAGGTGTTCACCAACGAGGAAACCGGGCAGCTTATCATCGCGGGGATGGGTGAGCTGCATCTCGAAATCATTCGCGACCGTTTGTTTCGCGAGTTCAAAGTCGAAGCCAGCGCCGGGGCGCCGCAGATCGCCTATCGCGAGACGATTACCAAGCCGGCGGAGGGCGAAGGCAAGTTCATCCGCCAGTCCGGCGGACGCGGCCAGTATGGCCATGCCTGCGTCAGGATTGCCCCGAACGAAAAGGGCAAGGGCATCGAAATCGAGAATAAGATCGTCGGCGGCGCGATTCCCAAGGAATATATTCCGGCGGTCGTGGACGGCATTCAGGAGGCGGCCAAAGGCGGCGTGCTGGCGGGTCATCAAATGATCGATCTAAAGGTTGAAATTGTGGACGGCACGTTTCACGAGGTGGACTCCAGCGAACTGGCGTTCAAGATGGCCGGCATTTTTGCGTTGAAAGACGCCGTGAAGAAGGCCCATCCCATTCTCCTGGAGCCGATCATGAAAGTGGAAGTCACGACGCCCGACGAATATCAGGGCGACTTGCTCGGCGATATCAACCGGCGCCGCGGCACGATCGTCGGCATCGAGGCCAAGTCCGGCCAGACCGTTCTCAACGCGCGTGTGCCGCTCTCCGAGATGTTCGGCTATGCGACCGCCATACGATCGCTCTCCAAGGGCCGCGCCTCATATTCCATGGAGCCGTTCAGTTTCGAACAGGTGCCGGCCAGCATTCTGAACTCGATTTTGGACACCGCGAAGAAACCGGCGGCAAGATCCTGACGCCAGGCACGGGCAACCAGTGACCGAAAGCCCGCCGCAAACGGAATCCTGTCGTCCTCGCCGTTTTACGGCCAGGAGACTGGAGTTGCGGAAAAGGGCGGTTTATGGCGTTTGCGCGGCCGCCTGGATTCCTGCAAAAATCCTGTTGCGTGGGAGAGCCCTTTTGCTACATTGCATGCCCGCGTTCGATGGGCGAAGGCGGGCGACAGTTAGCACGACCATTAACAGACAATTGTTCTTTCTATGGCTGGACAACGAATTCGTATCCGACTGAAGGCCTTTGACCATCGTGTCATTGACCAATCCGCCCGCGATATCGCGGACACCGTCAAACGGACCGGGGCGCGAGTGGCTGGACCGATCCCCCTTCCGACCCGCGTGGAACGCTTCACCGTTCTGCGTTCGCCCCACTCGGACAAGAAATCCCAGGAGACTTTCGAGCAACGGACCCACAAGCGGCTGATCGACATCATCGAACCGACCGCCAAGACCGTGGACGAGCTGAAGAAGCTGAACCTGCCTGCGGGCGTGGATATCACGATCAAGATTTGAACGCGGCCGCCGGCGTGAATCGGCGGAAATGCGCGAACTGATGTTCGCGCCTAATGATTAACACAATATGCCACTCGGACTTTTAGGAAAGAAACTCGGGCACACGCGGGTGTATGACGCCGCCGGCGCGATCACGCCGGTCACGGTGGTTCTGGCCGGGCCCAACCGCGTTTTGCAGGTCAAAACCCAGGCCGGCAAGGACCGGTATAACGCGGTGCAACTCGGCTTCGACGACCAGAAAGAACACCGCTTGACGAAGCCGGTGCTCGGCCATATCAAGAAATTCAGCGGTGTCGCCGTCAAGCGGATCAAGGAATTCCGCAATTTTTCCAAGGAAGTGAAACCCGGCGATGTCGTCGGCCCGACGCTGTTCGCGCCGGGCGATTATGTGGACGCAATCGGCATCACGAAAGGCCGCGGAGTTGAAGGAGTGGTCGGCCGCCATTCATTTCGTGGGGGTGATTCGACGCACGGGGCCAAAGGCTGGCATCGCCGGGCCGGCGCCATCGGCCAACGCCTGTTTCCCGGCACCGTCATGCGCGGCATGCGCATGCCCGGGCATATGGGCCAGGTGCGCCGCACCACGCAGAACCTCCAGGTGATCCAGGTGCGCGAGGCGGACAATCTCCTGCTCATTAAAGGCTCGATTCCGGGCGCCGAGGGCGACTACGTCGTCATCCGCGAATCCAAGAAACGTCCCAAGGGCTGGACTCCCCCGGCTCCCGCCATGGGCAAGAAGAAGGGCAAAGCGGCTCCCGAGCCCAAGAAAGCCGAAGCCAAACCCGAGGCGAAAGCGGAAGCCAAGAAATGAGACGGAGCACTGGCCCGCACGGGAGGGCACTGCTCCGTCAGTGCCCCGATGAAACGAGATCGGGAAACGACGGAGCGCTTCCCTCCAGGATTTGAAATTGGAAATGGCGACGACGCAGATGAAACTTGCGATTAAAGACATCGACGGAAAGAACCAGGGCGAGTTGGAAGTCAAATTCCCCATGGTCGAGGGCGGCAAAGGGACCCAAGCGGTTCACGACACCGTTGTCGCCTATCGTGCCGCCCAGCGGATGGGCACGGCCAGCACCAAAAATGTGGGTGAAGTGGCTGGCACCAATAAAAAACCGTGGCGGCAGAAAGGCACCGGCCGCGCCCGGGCGGGTTCGTTCCAATCGCCGTTGTGGCGCGGCGGCGGCGTGGTCTTCGGACCCAAACCCCGCGATTTCAGCAAAAAGGTTTCCCGGAAAACCAAACAGCTCGCCCTCCGCAAAGCGCTCTGTGAACGGCTGAAAGCGGGCGACGTGATTGTCGTGGACGAGTTGAAGATGGCCTCGGCGAAGACCAAAGATTTCATCGGCGTGTTGTCGGCCCTGGAGTTGAAAGGCACGGCGTTGCTCGTGGCGCAGGAGACGGACCGGAACCTGACGCTGGCGTCGCGGAATGTGCCGCGCGTGGCGCTGACCACGAGCGATTTGCTGAACACCTACGACGTGCTGCGGCCGGACAAACTCGTGTTCACGAAGGGCGCCTTCGAGAAGGTGGAGCAACGCCTGAGTAAAGAATAGCCGTTACCGCGTTGAAACGTTATTGCGTGGCAGCGGCACCACCATTCAACAAACCAACGATTCAACGATTTAACGATTTAACGATTTAACCAAGCATGAATTCTTTCGAGATCGTCAAAAAGGTTCGTCTGACCGAAAAAGGCACGCGCCAGGGCGAGAGTTTCAACCAGTACACCGTCGTGGTCGACCCGCGAGCCAACAAGTCTCAAATCCGCCGCGCGGTGCAGGAACTGTTCAAAGTGAAGGTGCTCAGAGTGAACACGCTGAATGTGCGCGGCAAGCTCCGCCGGCAGCGCAGCCCCCAGGCCGGCAAGTCGCCGGACTGGAAGAAGGCGATTGTCACGCTGAAGCAAGGCGACAAGATCATCCTGACCTGAGCCCGGCAAGGCGCCCTTGACTTCGGCACCTCATCACACTTTGCCTCCTCGGTCGCTGGTTTCTTGAGTTTGGCCGGCATTCCTGGCAACGATTTGCGGTGGCAGGACCCAAGAGCGCTTCTTCTACATTGGGTTTGGCTGGTCAAGACCCTCGCATAAAAGGGTATCAGGTTGTCCGAACCACTGCGGCGGGCTACGCCTTTTCTTTCTTCGCCACTTTCAACTCCAGATGCAAGTCCCGCAGTTGCTTCGGCTCCACGGCGGCGGGTGAGTCCGTCATCAGGTCCGTGCCTTTGGCCGTTTTGGGAAAGGCAATGACGTCCCGGATGCTGGGCGTGCCGCAGAGAATCGCCACCAGGCGGTCGAAGCCCAGCGCGATGCCACCATGCGGCGGCGCGCCGTATTTAAAAGCCTCGAGCATGTAGCCAAACCGCGCCTTCACCATCTCCGGTGGAATCTGCAGCACGTCTTCAAACACCATCTTCTGCACGTCAGGCCGGTGGATACGAATCGAGCCGCCACCCAGTTCCACCCCGTTCACCACGATGTCGTAGTGCTGGCCGCGGACTTTCTTCGGGTCGGTCTTGAGCAGCGGAGTGTCCGCCGCCACCGGGGCAGTGAAGGGATGATGACTGGAATACCAGCGGTTCTGCTCCTTGTCGAAACTGAGCAGTGGAAAGTCCACCACCCAAAGAAAATCAAACCGGCCGGCGGGAATGCTGAGTTTTCCCTGCCCCTCCAAAAGCTCCGCGCAGTAAAGGCGGATTTTGCCGAGGATTTCGCACGCCGTCAGCCATTGGTCGGCGGCGAACAGAATCAAATCGCCTTCCTCGACGCCCAGTTTCTTCGCAAGCGCGGCTTTCTCGGTGTCGTTGAAGAATTTCACGATCGGCGATTTCCATTCGCCGCCTTCGACTTTGATGTAAGCCAGCCCTTTGGCGCCATAATCCCTGGCCTGTTCGGTCATGGTGTCGATCTGCCCCTGGGTTGCTCCGGCAAGACCTTTGGCGTTCAGCGCTTTCACGACACCGCCACCGGCGACCGCCCCGCTGAACACTTTGAATCTGCTGCCGCGGAATTCCTCCGTGAAATCCGCCAGTTCCATGCCGAAACGGGTGTCGGGTTTGTCAACGCCCCAGCGGTTCAGCGCTTCCGCGAACGAAATCCGCTTGAAAGGCGTCGGCACGTCCACGTCCAGTGCGACTTTCCAAATCCGTTTCAGCAGCCCTTCGATGACCGTGTAAATGTCCTCGCGTTCGATAAAACTCATCTCCAGGTCGAGCTGGGTGAATTCCAATTGCCGGTCGGCGCGTTGATCCTCGTCGCGAAAGCAGCGGGCCAGTTGATAGTAACGCTCGACGCCGCCGACCATGAGCATCTGTTTGAATTGCTGCGGCGACTGTGGCAGGGCGTAGAACGTGCCCGGTTCGCGGCGATTGGGAACAATAAACTCGCGGGCGCCTTCGGGTGTGGACTTGAACAAAATCGGAGTTTCCACTTCCAGAAAACCCTGTTCTTCCATGAACTCGCGCATGGCGGCGGCGACGCGGCTGCGCAGACGGAGGTGGCGCGCCATTTCGGGCCGGCGCAAATCGAGGTAACGATATTTCAGCCGCAACTCCTCATTCACCTTGCCGGCGATCTCCGGATCGTCCACCGGGAACGGCAACACCTCGGCCATGTTGAGGACTTCGAGTGACTTCGCGAGCACTTCCACTTCGCCGGTCGCGATTTTCGGATTGTTCGTCCCGGCGGGCCGCTGGCGGACCTTGCCGGTGATGCTGACGACACATTCGCTGCGGAGCGCAGCGGCCTGCTCAAAAAGCTCGTTCGGCAGATCCGACGGATCGAACACCGTTTGCGTCCGGCCTTCGCGATCCCGGACATCGATGAAAATCAGACCGCCGAGGTCGCGGCGGGAATGGACCCAGCCTGAGAGGGTCGCGGTTTGCCCGATGTGCGAGGGGCGCAGTTCGTTGCAGTGATGCGTGCGTTTCATGTCGTTTCGTAGCTGCGTTCGTGAGAACGCGGCCGGATGAGTCTCTAAGTCAGCCGCGCTCTGTTACGAGCCGCAGGCACGATTCAAAAGCGAGCGCGCATGGTGGCGTGGAATGGGCCGGATTTCAAAGAGATTTTTTGGCCTATGCGCCCGCGCACGGAACCATCAGCGGGTGGTGAGGTCGGGTGCGCCATCCACTCCCCGCTCGCCTCGCCAGGAACCGGAACCGCGGCTATTCCCCATTCCCACCGGCCCATTTGGGCGGGTGTTCCAACTGGAAGAGCATTTCGCCGGCCTGGGGCACCAGCAGGATGCCTTCGTCTTCACGGTTGGCAAATTCCTCCGGACGAAGGGTTGTCGGGTCGCGATAAGCCAGGTTGATCTTGCGGCAGGTGGCTTCGGAAATGCCGGTGGCCAGCGTGACTTGCACGCGGCACTTCTCAACACCGTTTTCAAACGTGCCGATGCCGCGGACGTGCGTCGAATGCGCCAGCACGCTCCACGGGTAATGCTTGAACCGGTCCCACTGCTTGAGGAAGTAATCGCGGCAATGATAACCGATTTCCTGGATCAGCCTGCCGTGCGTGACAGATATTTCGCGCACGTGCGGCGCGTAGATGATCAGTTCGCCGCCGTCGGCGACGACCGGTTCCAGTTTATACATGCACTTGCCGGCGACCCAGATTTCGTCATACATCAGCGGCGCGCAGGACAGCACGGTCTTGAACGGCTTCTTTTTGCGTGTGATGTGAATCTTTTTCGAGAGCTCGCTCGCTTTATCCCACGCGTCTTGGGGCGCGCCGGCATAAAGCCCGATCAAAGATTTGTCCGGAGCGACCACCAGGGCGAAGCAGAGCTTGTCCACTTCGAGCAGGGCGCCCGCCCGGTCCACCACTTTGCGAACCGCGGTCCATTTGTTGCCGATGATCATCGGACTGGTGCAGACTGCTCCCAGCCAATGGAAAAAGTTGAGGATTTTCGGCCCGCCGACGCCCGGGAAAAGGTATTTGTTGCCGCCGGAAAATCCAACCACCTCGTGCGGAAACACCGGGCCCACAATAATGACCTGGTCGTAGTCGAAAACGAGTTTGTTGATCTCGACCGGCACGTCCATCGCGAACAGCCCCCCGGTCAACCCGACGATGTCTTTGGCGGGAAGGACGCCGATTTCCTTGAGCGCGGCGGGGTTGTTCCATTCGTGGTGGAAGAAGCGGACGCGGCGATAAGGGCCGCAGCGTTGCCCGAGAGAGATTTCCAGGCGTCGGCAAATCGCTTCCTCGCTCATGGCCGGGTGCGTGCCCAGGGCGACCACAACGTCAAAAGACTTCGTCACAGCCGCGACCTGCCGATGCAGCGTCTTGAACATCAGGCCGATCGGCGCGGTGCGGGTACCGTCGGGGACGATCAGCAAAATGCGTTGGTCGCGATAGCTGCCGGGAGGGCAGGCTGCGGCGACGATGTCAGCGACCTGGGCATCACTGAGTTTACCGGGAAAGGCAGGTCTGGAAACGGAGTTCATTTATCATTGCTCATTGATCATTGGACATCGGCCATTGAACTAAATTGTCTGGCATAGATACCCCCCGTCCACGCGGATGTCGGCGCCGGTGACGAAGCCGCTGGCCTTTTGGCTGGCCAGGAAAATCGCCGCGCCGACCAGTTCGTGCGCTTCGCCGAAGCGGCCCATCGGCGTGTGCCCCAAGATGGACCTGGTGCGGGCCGTGGGGGAACCGTCGTCATTGAACAGCAGTTTCCGGTTCTGTTCCGCCGGGAAGAAACCCGGAGTGATCGTATTCACGCGCACGCCTTTGGGCGCCCATTCGCGCGCGAGGAACAGCGACAGGTTGAACAGCGCCGCTTTAGCGGCGGAGTAGGTGACCACGCGCGACAACGGAAGATGGGCTGAGACACTCGCAATGTTGATGATGCTGCCCCTGCCGCGCGCGACCATGGCCGGCCCGAACTCCTGGCAGGGCAGCAGGGCGCCCCCCACGAGGTTCAAGTCAAAGTTCGCATGCCAGGCTTCCAGCGCAATCTGCTCGAAGGCATGGTCCGGCGTGACGGTCACTTTTGGATCGTTGCCCCCCGCCGCGTTGACCAGCACGGTCGGCGCACCAAGCGACTTCTCGATTCTTTGATGAGCGGAATGCAGGCTCTCTCGTTTCACGGCGTCCGCGGCGAAGAAGGCTGCTCTGCCGCCTCCGGTCAGAATGGCTTTGACACGGGTCTCGCCGCGCTCCTGGTTCCGGCCAACCACGGCCACTTTGGCGCCGGCTTGCGCCAGGCCCTCCGCGATCGCGCCGCCCAAAACCCCCGTTGCGCCGACGACGACGGCCGTTTCTCCCGAAAGATCAAATAATGTCATCATGAAAAGATTGTGTGCGATCCGGGGAGCCGGGAGAAGAGAAAATATGGCCTCGAAGCGCAGTTTTGACAGGGCTGGCCGGGGTGGCGATGGCTGGCCGCGATCGCCTGCGGAGCTTCCCGGTTCGCGTCCCGGGACGCGCTCACGCAATCCGGCGCCAGCGTGTCGGAGGCGCCCGGCGCCGAATTCATTGCTGGCCAGGGCTGGCGAGTTCCACTAGCCTGTTCATGATGACAGATTGTTTGCCACAACCGGATGTTATCATCACGCACGAAAGCGATCTCGACGGGTTGATCGCCGGCGTGCTGTTGCAGCGGCTGGCCCGGGAGCTTTTCGGGACCGAGGTTCCCCTGGAAGCGTGCCACTACAATGTTTGGAAGCAACGCGAGCTGCGGGAGAAATCCGCATGGGTGGCGGATTTTGCTTTTGAACCGCGTCTGGACAAAGCCAACTGGCTGATCATCGACCATCACACCACCGAGAGCGCTCCGAAGAGCGCGGAATTGATACACGATTTGAAGAAATCGGCCGGGCTGCTCTGCTACGATCTTTGCCGGAAACACGGTCTCGGCTCGCCGGCGCTGGACCGGTTGGTCCACTTGAACAACGTCGCCGATTTGTTCCTGGAAGACGATCCGGACTTCATTCTGGCGAGCGATTACGCGAATCTCGTGAAGAGTTATCAGTTTTGGAACCTGTTCGCGGTGCTGGATGGCGAGATCGAGAAGCTTCTCGATCATCCGTTGCTCGAAGTCATGGAGGTGAAACGCCGCGTGGAAAACCCGCTGGGCTTCGAGTGGAGCAGAAGGAACGTGACCGAGATCAGCTCTGCCGTCGGATTTGTGGAAACCGTGATTGGCAACAACAACCTGATCGTGCATCAACTGCTGGAGCAGGAGTCAACTCCTTTTCCCGTGCTGGTCACGCTTTTCCGCCGCGCCAACAATCTGATCATCGCCAGTTTCCGCAGCCGGAACGGGGAAGCGCTGAAGGTGGCGGAAAAATTCCAGGGCGGTGGTCATCCCAACGCCAGCGGCGCAACCCTGCCCAAATCCATCCGGACCATCCCCGACGCGATTCTCTATCTGCGCCAGGTTTTGAACCCGAAGAAGGAAGCTCCCCTGAACAGCCTGGAAAACCTCTTCAACTCCATCGAACTCCCGCAGAAATAGCCTCGGATGGTGTTCTCGGGAAGATTGTTTCGGTTGCCCGGACATCGGAGCTCGCCTACTATCGCTGTTGTCTATGGCGGAACTGCGACCATCTGTTGCTCCCGATACACGCCCTGACGGACGGCAGCCCAGCCAATTGCGTCCGCTTCGCTTTCAAAATGGCATCGCCCCTTACGCCACCGGCTCGACCTTGATCGGGTGGGGCAACACGCGGGTCATTTGCGGAGTCACGGTCGAGGAAATCATCCCGCGCTGGATGAAAGAGCAGAATGTGAGTGGGGGCTGGATCACCGCGGAATACTCCATGCTTCCTTACTCGACGCTGGAACGAAAACCGCGCGATATTACCAAAGGAAAGGTCGACGGACGCGCGCAGGAAATTCAACGGCTCATCGGCAGGGCGATGCGATCCACCATCAACCTTGAAAAGATCGGGCCGCGCACGATCTGGGTGGATTGCGACGTGTTGCAGGCCGACGGCGGCACGCGGACCGCCGCGATCACCGGCGGGTACGTGGCTCTGTGCCTGGCCGTGAGGCGGTTGCTGGCCGAAGGCGGCCTGACCGAGAACCCGATGCTTCACGCCATCGCGGCCGTCAGCGTTGGCATTGTCAACGGCCAACCCCTCCTGGATCTCTGTTACACCGAGGATGTTGCCGCATCGGTGGATTTCAATCTGGTGATGAACTCCGCCGGCGAATTTATTGAACTGCAGGGCACCGGCGAGGAATCCACATTCAGTGAATCACAGCTCGCCCAATTGCTTGCGCTCGGCAAAGCCGGAATTCGGGAGCTGCTGGCCGCGCAGCAGGCGGCGCTGCTTTGAAGTGCGCGGCGCGTAGTGAACTGGGCAAGGGGCCGAATGGCAAGTGCCAGGTGTCAGGTGCCAAGGGCCAGGTTGCAGTTGCCCGTCCGGTCTCAGCCAATGCAAAAATGAAACGGCTTTGGGAGATTTCGGTCAGAACAACTCCCGAGGCTGAGGAGGCGGTGACGGAACTGCTCGAGAGCCTGTTCTCTCAGGCTGCCTCAAGCTACACCAACCTGGAAACCGGCAAAGTGATCGCCTCCGTATTCCTATCGAGCAAACCCAGGCACTTCCGCGCGTCTCTGCTCGGAGGACTGGCGCGCATCAAACAGTGCCGATTGGATCCCGGGATTGCTGACTTTTCACTGAAAAGAGTCCAGCCCCGGAATTGGGCGGAATCCTGGAAGCGGCATTTCAAGCCGATAGAAATCAGTTCGGCCTTGTTAATCCAACCAAGCTGGAGCAAGCGCCGGCCGCAGAAACGACAAGCCGTGGTCATCCTTGACCCTGGGTTGAGCTTCGGGACCGGCCAGCACCCGACGACCGTGTTTTGTCTGCAGCAGTTGGTCAACTGCCGCGATCGAGGCCGGCAGCAATCCTTCCTGGACGTGGGATGCGGCTCCGGCATCCTCGCCATCGCGGCAGCGAAGCTGGGCTACAAACCGGTCGAGGCGCTCGACTCGGATCCCGAAGCGGTCCGGATTGCGCGGGGCAATGCCCGCCGGAATCGCGTCTTCAATCAGGTCCGCATTCGTTCGGCAGACCTGACAACACTGCCGACGCGCGGCGCGCCGAAGCACGATTTGGTTTGCGCCAATCTGACTTCCGATCTCCTCCTGGCCGAGCGCCAGCGCATTGTTTCGCGCTTGAAACCAGAGGGGGGGCTTGTTCTCGCGGGGATTCTGAAAGCCGAATTCCCGCGACTAGTGCGAGCCTACCGGAGCGCGGGCCTTAAACTTGTGAAGAGCCAGGCCGAAAAGGGATGGCAGTCTGCCGCTTTCCTGCGGAGATGAGAGGTCGGTCAATAGTATTGGCAACTGTTCTGAGGAAACCATCTGCCCGCCGGGACCCGCGCCGGCACGGCTTGGCCAAAGGCATTCAGGGCGGCGGCTGCGCTCTGGCCGGCTTTTACACGGTTTTTCACGAACCGCTCGTGCTGGTCTTCGTGCGGCATGAAAACGAACTGGACCGGGTGCCGGCCGCCGTGAAAAAGGGCTTCTTCGGGCCGGAGGAAGGCGGATGGTCACCGAACATGGCCGTCGTTACGGAGGATTGCTCGCGGTTCGTTTGCGAAATCCCGCTGGGAGGCGAGTACTCCGATGGGTTTGTTCGCGAACAAGTATTCAGGAACAAGATCGGGGAAATCAAAAAATTCCTGGAGAACCGGAAAGCACCCGAATGAAGCTGCGATCGCGGGCGTAGGCGGGATAGCCCTGCTCCCTGGCGAGCGCTGCTTCGGCGAACGATTCGCCCGCGCGGAAAATGGCTCAGCCAGCGCGCCGGGCGGCGATGTCTCCGGGCCATGATTTCAGGAGATGTACGGACCTTTTCAGCTAATCGTTCGGGTGAAAATATTGAATGACTTTTTGCCGGAGCAGTCTTATAGTAGAGCCGTGTGAAGCAGCCGGTGCCAATCCGAATGCATCGTGGGCAACCCCGGGCAGGCCCGTTGGCATCCTTCACGCTAGGTTAATTCTCGAGAAAGGACATCGAGCTATGACCAGGACACTGGATGTGATCAATGAAGCAGTGAGAAACCCAAAACATCCCTTCCGAAAAGTCGATAATCAGCCCAAAAAAGCGCTCAAACATCGTTACGAGCGCCGGAAAATCAAAGAATACCTCCACTTGGCAGACTGGCTCACCGAAGAAGCTGTTTAGGTTCGCTTTTTGGACAGTCTGAGAAGAAAGCGCCATCAGGCTTGATGGCGCTTTCTCGTTTTTGAGGAGGATTTTTCCTGGCCGCGCCGGGAAATACGACGAAACCCGAGGCGGTGGGGTGCCGCTTGAGACACATGCGGCCTCGCGATTCGCGCCTCGCGCTTGTCCGGAATTGCAGCGTGTTTGGAGCAGGTATGTGCCCCCACAGTCCCGCCGCTCGTGTGCGGGACGCCCGGATCACTTCATCAACAACATTTGCCGGGCGCGCTTGATCGCCCGATTCAACCGACGCTGATAATGAGCGGGCAGGCCCGTGTATTTGCGGGGAAGAATGCGTCCTTGATCGGTCACAAACTGCCGCAGCAGGTTGAGGTTCTTGTAATCCAACGCCTCCACGGTGAAGTCAATTTTCGGTTTTGGGCGCGGAATGCGGGTTTCGGAAGCGGAAGTCCGTCCGCGTCGATCGCGTTTTTCGGTGCGCGTTTTTCGAGGCATAACTTACTTGATCTCGCGGTGCAGCGTATGGCGGCGGAGAGCCGGATTGTACTTCCGGAGTTCGAGCTTCTCCGTCTTGAGTTTCTTGTTCCGCGTGGTGGTGTAGCGCGAAGGCGACTTGCCCGCTTTCCGGGCTTCGGTGCATTCGATTGTGATGATTTCCCGTGGCATGCTACTCCTTTTCCTTGGACTTCTCTTCGGACTCTTCTTCCTCGCCCTCCGCCTCGGCGGCGCCGACGGAGTCCACAGTGCCGAGTTGTCCGAGTCGCCGTTGTCGCAGCGCTCCCTCGCGTTCGAGCTGGGCCTGGGCCTGCACGGTAAATCGCGTCCAGGGTATCGCTTCCAGCCGGGCCCGGGGAATTGGCTTGCCGCTCAGTTCGCAAATGCCATAGGTGTTCTTCTCGATGCGCTTGAGCGCCTCTTCAATCTCATAGATTGCGTCCTGGTCGGAAGAAAGGAGGCTCAAGGCGAAATCGCGGTCGAAATTGTCCGTGCCCGAATCGGCCATGTGGAGGCTGTATCCCGCCATTTCCTGCGCGGATTCTCTGGCCAGGCCATTCATCTGTCGAAGGAGCTGCTCGCGCAGTTCGAGCAGGCGATTGTAGAACTTTTGCCATTCGGGCTTGATTCTGATCTCGCCGTTCCTTTTCGTTCGAACGGCCGGTTTGCCGAGAATCGTCGCGGAAGTGGGCAGAGATGCTGGCTTCCGCGACGCCGTCTTTTCTTTTTTTCTCTTCGCTGTCACAACATCACCGATGCGTTTGTTGTCTTAAACCCAATGATTTTCCCGATGGGAAGACTCCTCTTCCTGTCGAGGGTGCGGGAATGTAGCAAAGCAAACCAAATAATCCACAAAAATCTTAAAGAATTTTGCGGGCGGTCCGGATCGCTTCCGGCGGCCCGCTCTCAGCCTTTCTCGATGCAGGCATAGGCGTTGTGGTTGTGGATGCTTTCAAAGTTCTCGGCTTCCACCTTGTACCAGGTGACATCCTGGTGGGCATTGAGCTTCAGAGCCACGTTGCGCACGAGGTCCTCGACAAAGACCGGGTTTTCATACGCGCGCTCGGTGACCGCTTTCTCATCGCGCCGCTTGAGGAGGGAAAACAGCTCCGAGCTGGCCGAACGCTCGACAATCACGATCAAATCTTCAATCCAAACGGCTTTGCGGGACCGGATCTGCACCGTGCAAAGGCCGCGCTGATTGTGGGCGCCGTAGGTGCTGATGGCTTTTGAACACGGACAAAGCGTCGTCACGCCCACTTTCACTGTCAGCAAAAAATCGATGTCGGGACCGCACGCCGTGGCGTCGAACCGCGCCGTGTAATCCATCACGCTGTCCATCGCCGTCACAGGCGCTTTCTTGGTCAGGAAAAACGGGAATTCCATCTCGAGGTGCGCCGTCGCGGCATTCAGTCTTTGTTGCATCGCGTGGAGGATCTCCGTGATGTTCTCCACGTGCACGACGCTGCCGTGCGCGTTCAACACTTCAATGAACCGGCTCATGTGTGTTCCTTTGAACTCCTTGGGCAGGTCCACAAACAGGCCGATCGTGGCGATGGTGTTCTGGACGCTGTGCGCTTTGTCGCGGATTTGGACCGGGAACCGCAGTCCGCGCACCCCCACTTTGTCGATGCGCAGTTCACGATCGTCGCGCTCGTTCTGTTTGTCGTGCATGAACTCCGGTGATTTCGGCAACAACCCCGCGCCACGGCGCAGTCCGGTCGAGTGGAGGCTTTTTTGCATGCTTTCAAAATAGCAGCCTCGGCGACTTTTGCAAAAAGTATCTCCATCGGTATTCGGTTGGAATCCGGAAGAGGTCGCCCGACCGGTTCGGTTTGTTTGCCGCGCCGGCTCCAATCCGCTTTGACACCGGGGGCGAGGCGCGTTATCCCATTTCCATGAATCGGCGGGGAAGCTGCTGGGGTTGCCTGCTTGCACTGGGGGTGCTGATTTTCAGTTCGGCATCGCCCGGCGCGGGAACCGTTCGCATCGCCACCTATAATGTCGAAAACTACCTGGATCAACCCACCGCAACGCGCCCTTATCCGAAATCGGCCGAGGCCAGGGCCAAGGTCCGCGAAAGCATTCGCGCGTTGGACCCGGACGTGGTGGCGTTGCAGGAAATGGGGGGCCCGTCGGCGCTGCTGGAATTGAGGGATTCCCTCAAGGCCGAAGGCCTCGATTTTCCCCATTGGGAATACGTGGCTGGTTTCGATACAAACATCCACGTCGCCATTCTGAGCAAATTTCCTTTTACGGCGCGCCGGCCGCACACCAACGACAACTTCCTGTTGGGCGGCCGCCGCTTTTGGGTGAGCCGAGGTATTGCCGAGGTGGACATCCGGGTGAACCCGAATTACTCGTTCACGCTGATCACCGCGCATCTGAAATCCAAACGACCGGTTCCCGAGGGGGATGAAGCCGAGTTGCGCCTGGAAGAGGCCAAAATTCTGCGTGGAATAATCAATGCCGACCTGGCCGCCAATCCCAACGCCAATCTCATCGTGGCCGGAGATTTCAACGACACCAAGGATTCGGCGTCGATCAAAACTTTGATTGGGCGGGGTCGTTTAAAATTGATCGACACCCGTCCTGCCGAACGCAATGGTGACCGCGCGGCGCAGGCGCCGTTCGAACCGCGCCACATCACCTGGACGCATTATTACGGCAAAGCAGACAGCTACAGCCGGATTGATTACCTGCTGCTCAGCCCCGGCATGGCACGCGAGTGGGTGGCGGCGGAAACCTACGTGCTGGCGATCCCGGACTGGGGGGTTGGTTCAGACCATCGCCCGCTCGTGGCCACGTTCCATGCCCGCGACGAGTGAACGTCAGAGCGCTTTGTTGATTTTGTCAAAAATCACCCGCGACACGGTTTCATCCCCGAACGTGCCCACGCGAATGTGAATTTCCGTGGCCGAATCGGAAACCTTCTTCAATTGAATGGCAATCTTTTTGTCGCTGGCGTTGCGGGCGGTCAACTCGGCCTGCAAAGCGTCCTTTCTTTGGCTGGTGACGGGGAACTCCAGATCTTTCATGGCGGCCAGCGTGGCATTCCATGTCCGATCCAGCGAAGCGGCTTCCGTAGCTTTGCTTTCACCATTCACGTAGGCGTATCCGCCGGCGCCGGCGGCCGCGGCGCCGCCTACCACCAGGACGGCGCATCCGGCGCCCGCCGCCAACAGCGATGTCAGCAACAAAATCATGAGCCACTTGTTTTTCATAAGACCTTTGGTTGGGCGGAACGCTCCGCCGCAGACAAACGTTTCTGGGAACAACCGGTTCAATGCAACAGATTGATTACCGCGAATGGTTTCGCAAGCGGAAAAGGTCCGGATGAATCCGGCATTCCGGCGGCGGCGGTCAGACTGCGCCTGGAGTGCTGACCTCACGCCTTTGCGACCAACCGCCTCAATACGCACGGCAAAATGCCACCGTGCCGGTAGTATTCGATTTCGATCGGGGTGTCGATGCGGCAGCGGACCGGGACGTCGCTCTGCGAACCGTCCTGGCGCGTGATGCGAAGCGTGAGATCCTGCTGCGGCTTGAGTTTCGCTCCCAGCCCGATGACCTGGTAGGTTTCGCTGCCGTCGAGTTTCATTTTTTGGGCGCTCATGCCTTCCTGGAACTGCAGCGGCAGCACGCCGATGCCGACGAGATTGGAGCGATGAATGCGCTCGAAACTTTGCGCCACGACCGCCTTCACGCCCAGCAAGGCCGTGCCTTTGGCGGCCCAGTCCCGGGAACTGCCCGTGCCATATTCCTGGCCGGCGATCACGATCAAAGGCGTTTGGTGCTCCGCGTATTTCATCGCCGCGTCGTAGATGCTCATCAGTTCACCGGAGGCGGCAGCCGCCGGAGTGCGCCCGACGTTCTGGCGGTTGCCGCGCTCGCCCGCGCCGCCACCCTGGTATTTCGTAACTCCCCCCTCGACTCCCGGCACCATCAGATTCTTGATGCGCACGTTGGCAAACGTGCCGCGTGTCATCACGCGATCGTTGCCCCGCCGCGAGCCGTAACTGTTGAAGTCCTCGCATTGAACCCCGCGTTCCAACAGGTATTTCCCGGCCGGGGAACTCTTCTTGATGCTTCCTGCCGGTGAAATGTGGTCGGTTGTCACGCTGTCGCCGAAAATGGCCAGCGCCCGGGCGCCGCGAATGTCCTTGATCTCGCCGGGATTGAGGTCGAAGTTCGCGAAGAACGGCGGCTCCTGAATGTAAGTGCTTTTCTCGTCCCACGGGTAAACGTCGCCGGTGCTGGCGGGGATGTCATTCCATTGGGGATTTTGCCGGGCGAACTCCCGATAGAGTTCTTTGAACACCTCTGGCTTGAGCGCCGCCCGCAATTGGTCCTGGATTTCACGCGAGGTCGGCCAGATGTCCCTGAGGTACACGTCCGCGCCCGCTGTGCCTTTGGCGATGGGTTCTTGGGTGAGGTCGATGTCGATGCGGCCGGCCAGCGCGAAGGCGACCACCAACGGAGGTGACATTAGGAAGTTGGCCTTGATGCTCTGGTGGATGCGCGCCTCGAAATTGCGGTTGCCCGATAACACGGAAGCGGCGACCAGATCGTATTTGGCGATGGCTTCGTCAACCTGGGCCGGGAGCGGCCCCGAGTTGCCGATGCACGTGGTGCAACCGTAACCGACGAGGTTGAAGCCGAGTTGGTCGAGGTACTTCTGCAGCCCGGTTTTGTTCAGGTAATCGCTGACCACGCGCGAACCCGGGGCGAGGGAGGTTTTGACGAGAGGATTCACGCGCAAACCGCGCTCGACGGCTTTCTTTGCCAGCAGCCCGGCCGCGAGCATGACCGAGGGATTGCTGGTATTGGTGCAACTGGTGATTGCCGCGATGACCACGCTGCCGTGACGAAAATATCCTTCGGAGGGCGCAACACCTTCCTCGGTCACGGAGTCCGGAGTTGGGCGATTGTTCGCCATCTCCAGTTCTGTAAAAGGATTGGTGTTTCGGGCGGTTGCCGACTGAGGCGAAACCGGTTCCTGACTGCCGCCGCCGTTCGTTGGCATTCTTGACGGAACAATTGATTTCGTTCGAGAGACGAAAAACACCTTGTCCATTTCCTCCCGGGGCTTTCCAAAGCCGCTTTCGGTCACCGGTTTGGAAAACGCGGTTACAAATTCCTGTTTCAATCGGGCCAGCTCGATCCGGTCCTGCGGCCGTTTCGGCCCGGCGACGCTCGGGACGACCGTGGCCAGCTCCAAATCGAGGGTTTGTGAATAATCCACATGGCCTTTCCGGGGGCTGCCCCACAAGCCCTGGGCGCGATAATAGTTTTCGTAAATCCGGCAATGGGCTTCAGTGCGGCCGGTGGCGCGGAGATAATTCACGCACTCCTGGTCCATGGGGAAGAAGCCCATCGTGGCGCCGTATTCGGGAGCCATGTTGGCGATGGTGGCGCGGTCCACCACCGGCAAGGCCCCGGCTCCGGGGCCGAGGAATTCGACGAATTTTCCCACGACCTTGGCTTTCCGCAGCATCTGGGTGAGGGTCAATGCCAAGTCGGTGGCCGTCACGCCTTCGCGCAGGGAGCCGGTGAGATGCACGCCCACGACGTCCGGCGTCAGGAAATACACCGGCTGGCCCAACATGCCGGCTTCCGCCTCGATGCCGCCCACCCCCCAGCCCACAATGCCGAGGCCGTTGATCATGGTGGTATGCGAATCGGTGCCGACGAGGGTGTCGGGGAAATAAATCTGAGATTTCAGATTTGAAATTTGAAATTCCCGGGCAAGGATGCCTTTGGCGAGGTGTTCCAGATTCACCTGGTGCACGATGCCAATGCCCGGCGGAACGACTTTGAACGTGTCAAAGGCCTGCTTGCCCCACTTGAGGAATTGATAGCGCTCGCGGTTGCGCCGGAATTCCATTTCCAGGTTTTTGCGCGCCGCATCGGCGGTGCCGAAGAAGTCCACTTGCACGGAATGATCCACCACCAGATCCACCGGCACCAGCGGCTCGATCAGCCGGGGATTTTTGCCCAGCCGCGCCATCGCCGAGCGCATGGCGGCGAGGTCGACCAGCAGCGGCACGCCGGTGAAATCCTGCAACACGATCCGGGCCACGACAAAGGGTATTTCTTCCGTGCGCGGCGCGTTCGGCTGCCAGCCGGCCAGGGTGCGGATGTTGGTTTCGGTGATCTTTTGGCCGTCGCAATTGCGCAGGACGGACTCGAGCACCAGCCGAATGCAGACGGGCAGTTTTGAAACCGGCCCAAGGCCGGCCTTCTCGAGTCGCGGCAACGAGTAAAACAGCCCCTGTTTCCCATTGCCCAGACCAAATTCCTGCAACGAGTCCAGAAGCCGGTGCGGTTTGTTCATAACAATACCTAAGCCACAGCCTGTTTTTAGTCCACAGCCGGAAAACAGTGAGGGTGTGGAAGGTGCCCGTCAAGCATCCAGCGGGCCTTGCCTGGCGCCACGCGTGGAGGGAAGCGCTCCGTCGCTTCCCCATCCGCTTGGCGGAAGCGCCGACGGAGCGGCCGCCTCCAGCGGCAGGTGGCTAAATCAACCGGTAGCGGACGCAGAAGTTTCGCCCCCGCCCGGCCAGCAGCCAGCCGCAAAGCAGAACCAGAAAGACATTCTCCAGCAATTTCCGGCAGACGGGAACTTCACCACCGCCGCAACCGCAGTCGAAACGGATGGCACAAAACGGAATTGACGCTTGGAGGGCCACGGCTCGATGGAGCACCATCCAGGAGAAGGGCACCAGCAAGGCGATCAGTATCAAAGCCGACCCGCGAACCGCGATGCCGGCCAGCAGCAGCGCGCCACACACCACTTCAAACCAGGGCAGGGCGGCGGCGATCGAGTTCAGAAGAAAAGGATCATGCACCACCTCGTATTGGCGAACCATTTTGAGAAACTCGACCGGGTGCAGCGCTTTGACGCAACCCATGTAAACGAAAACCGCGCCCACCAGGCATCGGGCCAGCACCGCGGCCATTTCCAGGGAGCGACTTCTCGGGGCGGGTTGAGCGGGTTTCATGAAGTTGCCTTGCGCACGTTGCGGCTGTTTCGCCCGCCGATTTCCACGGGCCATCCATTGGTCGTCCAAGCCGCCATTCCGCCCACGAACACCGACAGCTTTTGATTCGGAATCCCGGCGTCCCGGAGCGTGACGGCGGCGAACTGGCTGTCTTCGCAATCTCCGCCGTCGCAGTAAACGACAATGTCCTCCGCCGCCTGGCACACGGGGAGCACAGTCGCCAAATATTGCTCCGGGTAGTAGGGGTCGAATTCGTAAGCTCCCGGGATGTGTCCTTTCTGATATTGGTCCCCGTCCCGGGCATCAATGAAGACAATCAGATGCTGCAGGTATCGAGGATCGTCAAAGAGCCGGAGGGTTTGTTGTCCATCCAACCATTTCAACCCCTTTTGTTTGATCCCCGTAATAGGGGAAAGGACGGGCGCCGATACGATTCCATTGGTCGCCCCGGGGAAATAGTTCCTCGTGAGCGTCAGGCCTCGGGGGGAGATGGCATTGACGACAAACGCGAGGGTGGCGCCGGCGGCGGCCACCACTATCGCTTCCCGCAGAATCCCTTTGAGCTCCGTCCTGCGACCGGATGCCGATGGACACTTTAGGTTCTTGTTCAATGGGGCGGTACTGGTGGAACCGGGCCCCGGTGGTGTGTCGGCAACCCGACCTCCTGCGAACTGGGCAGCATATTCTGACGAATCGGCAGCCGGAGGACCGGGTTTTTGGGATCCGACGTCGTTACGGTCAGGTTGACCTGCTCACCCCGGGCGATCCGGAACCCCGCCGGGAAACTCAAAGAGAGGGTGAACTGGCGGCCGGGCAGAACCTCCCTGATGGTCACCGGGACATTGTCGGCGTTCACCGCAGGATCAGACAATGTCATTGGAACAGTCGTGTTATTCCGGACCGAAACGGCGCAGGGGAAAGCGGTGCCAAGAGGGCCGGGAGGCAGCGCGATCTCCTGGGGCGTTACCACCCACGCCGGCTGGACGATAGCCAGGGCATTGACTTGGATGCTTGGCGCATTGGTGGACGAGGTCTTTATGCTGATGGTGCCTTGGACGGTGGTGGGGCCGATTGGCGGCACCCGCGTGATGATCAATTGAAACTCTTTGCCGGGCTGGATGGTTTTGATTTCAGCGGCAAAAGCCCGATTGCTGCTGATGGGATCCGACAGCGTAACGGGTTCGGGCAGGCTGCTCACGATCGTTATGATCGCAGGCGGGTTGGACGGCGCGTCGGCGACAACGTTCAGCACGGCCATCGGCGGATTCACCTCGATGGGCTTCCAGATCGTGCCTTTTATGACCAGGGTGACCTGCTGATGACTCTTGTCGTTGCAGATCACACTGGCGGTTTTTGTGACCGGGCCGTTGTAATGACCGCTGTTGAACAGAAGAGGAATCGCGCCGGTTTTGCCGGGTTCGACGCGGCTGCTCCAGGCTCCTGCTGTGGTGCATCCGCAGGAAGGATGCACGCCGCTGATTTCCAGCACCGCGTCGCCGATGTTGGTGAAGACGAAATCGTGTTTGACCATCTGTCCGGCAACGATCCTGCCGAAGTCGTACATCAGAGCATCGAATTGAATCACGGCCCCAATCAGGTTGGTGGCCGCCGGCGCGGCGGCCGGTGGGGAAACCGGTTCTTCTGAAAAAGCGCCGGGCGCGAGAGCCATCGACAGGAGCAGACCCGCCTTAATCGAAACTGATTTCATTTTGTGTCGGTTCGCGTTTCATTCTTTAGCCCCAAACGTGGTTGGATACTAAACAAGCCTGGCCGGCATGCAAAGCGAAATAGAGGCGCGTTTCCCAAGCTTTCGGCGATTTGCCTCGCACCGGAGCCCGGGAATCCTCCAATGCCATCGACTCATAAACTAAAAGCAAAAGGGGCGGCTGCCGAACCAGCCGCCCCCGAACTCACACTGAACAGAAAGGCTGATTCATTGTCGCATCAGACCGGTTCCATCACAATCCGGGGTATCGCCGGAATGGGGTCCCGTGGATTCCCCGGGCCGGCTTTCCGGAGCGCGGCCAGTTCGGCCCAATGTATGCTCTCTTTTGGCCAATGAAGCCAGTGGCAGGGAAAAGGAGTCGACCGACGTACGATTTCTACGCTTCCACGCTGGCTCCTGTCGATCACCAGAAAGAAACCCGATTTGGCATTCTGGACGTTGCCATGCTCAGTGTCCTGTTTCTGGAGATGGCTGTCCTCATGAGGTTGTTTTTGGCCAACTAACCGTGGCGCCGTGGCGGCATCCCCTCCATGAACCAGACCGAGCAGAAGGAATTCGACCAACTCCGGGAAGAGTTGGCCAGCGCGCAGAGCGACGCCGAGCAGATCAAGTCTTCTTTTCTAAAAGCCATGGACTCCTTAACTCAGGAGGTCCGGCTGTATCGAGGGTTGTTCTGGTGCATGCTGGCGTGCGCGACGGTCGCCGCCATCCTGAAGCTTCTGCAGCGATAATCCGGCAGTTGACGGATCGGCCAACCGGAATCTTGCCCCCGCGGCGCGCGGATCAACGGGCGGTTCGAATCATTTTGTTGTAACTTTTTCCCGCGCTTCGGTGTCTTACCACTTGAACGCGAGTCATACTAACTTTAACAAAATCATGGCCTTTCTCTATCAAATCCGAGCCGATGGCACACAGGTCGAACGCTGGGAAACCGGCGCCAGACCCCTGGTGGCGGGTCGGGGTGACTGCGCCGATGCCTTTGTGGAAGACGACGCACTTTCACGGAGCCATTTCCTGATCGTGGCGGAGGGGGAAGAGTTCTTTTTAATTGACCTGAATTCCAGCAACGGCACATGGGTCAATGACGCGCGTGTCACAGCCCACAAACTGGTTTCCGGGGAAATTATCATGGCCGGGGAATCGATCTTTTGTTTCTCCAAGACGCCGGTTTCAAGTGTCATCCTCCCGGCTGCCTTCCTTTCGCTGCAAAGTTCGGACGCCGCGCGCGTCCGTGTGCGCCCGGGTTGAGTGGCGGATCACCGTCCGGTCAGCGACGCACCATCGCGAATTTGCGGGGCTTGCGGAACTCGAATGCGGCACGCCGGGGTTTCGATGGCATTCGCCAGCGTTGCGAGCATCTGGTGGATTGTAACGAGGCCCAAACGCCGGGCGGATTTGCGCGTGGGGGAGGCAAAAGGCTTGTTTGCGGGGCCGAAGTCGGATAAGGAGTGCGCATGCTGCCAACGCGACAAGGCTCGTTCCACCTGTTCCGGTTGCTGGGAATAGACGTGTTTCTCCACTGGTCCTGGATTCTGATTGCGTTCATCGAGGTGGAATACCGGCGAGGCGAATATGGCTCGGTCACATGGAATGTGCTCGAATATCTGGCGTTGTTTGCCATCGTGCTCCTGCACGAATTCGGTCACGCGTTGGCTTGCCGCCAGGTGGGCGGCCGGGCCAATCAGATTGTCCTTTGGCCGCTCGGCGGCGTGGCTTACGTGGCCCCGCCACAGCGGCCCGGCGCCATGCTTTGGAGCATCGCCGCCGGTCCATTGGTGAATGTGGCGCTCTTTCCCGTGCTGACGGGGATTTGGTTTTTCGCACGGTCCTCCGGCTGGGCGGAGGCCATGCCCAACCTGTATCATTTCCTCCTCGCCATCGCTGAAATCAATTTAGTGCTGCTGATTTTCAATCTGCTCCCGATTTACCCCCTTGATGGCGGGCAGATTCTGCGGTCGCTGCTTTGGTTCGCTTTCGGCCGGCCCCACAGCCTGATGATCGCGGCCATCGCCGGCCTGGTCGGGGTGGCCGGGCTGATCGTGCTGGCCATTTTGAGGCAATCTGTATGGCTTGGCGTTTTGTCGGGATTCATCGTGCTGAATTGCTGGGGAGGTTTGATGCAGGCCCGCGCCTTGTTGAAGGTGGCCAGCCTGCCGCGCCGCGATGGATTTGCCTGCCCCCGCTGCAAAACCGCGCCGCCCATCGGCGCCCTCTGGGTTTGTGGAAAATGTCGGAAGGGTTTCGACACGTTTGAAACGCGGGCGGTGTGCCCCCATTGCGGGACCCAATACGGCACGACGACCTGTGTGGAGTGCGGAGAAACGTCACCGGTGGTCGAGTGGCTTGCTCCTGGAGCAGCGCCGCCGAGGCTGTGAGGATTGCCACAAAAGCCGCAAAAGAAGCCAACCGCAGAGGGACACGGAGCAACGCAGATTGAGAATCCCGAAACCTGCGAGACACCCAGAAGGCTGGAAGCCTTGCCCGAAAGCAGCCCAATGACTTCCGCCCTGCATGTGTTCAGCGATGTCGGCAGGTTAACAAAATACTTCAGCCTCGAAGGAGCCGCGGGAAAGCGGAGAACCGCTGTCGCCCAGGCGGCACGCGAAAGGGCAGGCGGATTATTTCAGCTTCGCCAAAGTGTCCTTGATGGCGTGGAAATTCGGCAAATCCTTCGGCGTCGGCGTCCGCTCGCTGTATCGAATGACGCCCTGCTTGTCGATGACGAACGCCGCGCGCGCGGCGGTGTCTCCCACCCCCGCGAGCATTGGGAACACGACGTCGTATTTCTTAATCACTTCTTTGTTCAGATCGCTGGCGAGCGTGATGGCGATTTTCTCTTTTTGGGCCCAGGCCTCCTGGGCGAACGGGCTGTCCACGCTGATCCCGATGACATCGGCGTTCAGGCCGGAGTAGGCGCTCAACCCGGCGCTGACGTCGCACATTTCCTGCGTGCAAACGCCGGTGAAGGCGAGCGGGAAGAACAGCACGATGGTGTTTTTTTTGCCCAGATTGTTGCTGAGTTTCACGTCCACCATGCCGGATGGCTGTTTGGATTTGAGCGTGAAGTCAGGCGCTTTGGTGCCGACAGCTAGAGCCATAGAAATAGTGCGTTAAAGGTTTTTGTCTGGTCCATGCAGTGCTTATAAATGCGCCGCCGCCGTCTGTCAAATGAGCATTGAGGATTTGTTCGCCCAAGTCTTCCCCGGCCTCAACCCTGCGCTTCCCGGCCAATCGCGGCGCCGGCGTTGCCTTTGGCCGGGTGCCGGATGTCCTGGGCTTCGTAGAGATAAACGACTTCTTCGGCGACGTTCTTGGCGTGGTCGGCAATGCGCTCGAGGCTCTTGGAGACCGTGATCAAGTTCAGGCAGCGCATGATCGTGTCCCGGTTATCCATCATGTGTTGCGCCAGCTCGCGATTGATCTGCCGGTTGAGCGCGTCCACTTCTTTGTCCCGGGGGATCACCGCGCGCGCGGCTGCCGGATCGCGGTTGACGAAGGCATCGAGGGCGGTTTTGAGCAGGCCGAGCGAAAGGGCGGCCATCCGCGGCAAGTCCAATCGCAGTCTGATCGGCGCCTCCTGGCTCAGGTCTCTGGCGCGCTTGGCGATTTTGGACGCCTCGTCGCCGACACGCTCCAGGTTTTGGGAAATCTTCATCGCCACGGTTACCAATCGCAGGTCGCTGGCCAGGGGCGCTTTGGCCAGCAGATGAATGGCCATATCGTCAATCTCGACTTCAAACTGGTCGATGATGCGATCATCCTCTTTGACGCGCAGCGCGAGATCGTAATCCCGTTCGAGGAGCGCGCGCAGGGCTTCGTTGACGGCCGTCTCAGCGTGGCCGGCCATGGTCAACAGTTTTTGCTTCAGCGCGTCCAACCCGGTGTCGAAGGGATGTTCCATAATTGAATGATGACTCAGCCAAACCGGCCGGTGACGTAATCTTCCGTGCGTTTCTGTGTCGGGCTGGTGAAGATACTGGATGTCAACCCGAACTCGACGAGTTCGCCGAGGTAGAAAAAAGCCGTGTAATCCGAGACACGCGCCGCCTGTTGCATGTTGTGCGTGACAATGACGATGGTGTAGTCCTTTTTCAACTCCAGAATCAGGCTTTCAATCTTCGAGGTGGCGAGCGGGTCGAGCGCCGAGGCCGGCTCGTCCATGAGCAACACTTCCGGCCGCACCGCCAGCGCCCGCGCGATGCAAAGACGCTGCTGCTGGCCGCCGGAAAGGCTCATCGCCGGCGCGTGCAGCCGGTGCTTGACTTCATCCCACAAGGCGGCCATGCGCAATGATTGTTCCGTGCGTTCGGCCAGCACCGACCGGGTGCGGATTCCGTTCAACCGCAGCCCCACTGTCACGTTATCGGCGATGGACATGGTGGGGAACGGGTTCGACTTCTGGAACACCATGCCCACCCGGCGGCGGACGATCACGGGGTCCACGCCGGGACCGTAAATGTCCTGGCCCCCGAGGCGAATTTCGCCCTCAATCCTGGCTTCTGGAACCAGTTCGTGCATGCGGTTGAGCGAACGCAGGAACGTGGATTTGCCGCAGCCGCTCGGCCCGATGATCGCCGTCACCGCCCGGGCCTGAACCTCGAACGAGACGTCTTTGAGCACCTTGTTCTTCCCGAAATACACCGCCAGGTTCCTCACCGTGAGCGCGGGAACTGTGTCGCCGTGCAACACGGCGCCCGGCCGAGGTGGCACCACAGGCGCGGGGCTGCGGACGCCCACGACCTGGGTTTCAGGCGGATCGACCGGCCCCCTTTTTTCTTCGTCGGAAATCATGGTCGGGTTCATGCGGTCTTCCGGAAACGGTCGCGGGTCAAAACGCGCACGCTCACGTCAATGACGGTGATTATGAGCAGCAGGACCAGGGCCCCGGCCCACGCCTGCCGATGCCAATCGTCATAGGGCGAAATGGCGTAAGTGAAAATCTGGAGCGGCAAGGCGGCGATCGGATTGGACAAACTATGATTCCAGAAGCGATTTCCGAACGCGGTGAACAGCAGCGGGGCGGTTTCCCCCGCCACCCGCGCCAGGGCCAGCAAGACTCCGGTGACGACGCCTTTCAACGCGGTGCGCATGATGATCTGGATGATGGCGCGCCATTGCGCGATCCCCAGCGCCAGCGCGGCTTCACGAAAACCAACCGGAACAAGCTGCAGCACTTCCTCGGTCGTCCGCATGATCAACGGGATCATCATCATGCCGAGAACGATGCCGCCGGCCCACGTGGAAAATCCCTTCATGGGGACCACCACCAGCGCGTAAACGACAATGCCCCAGATGATCGAAGGGACGCCGTTGAGAACGTCGGCCGCGAAACGGATCCACCAGTTCAGTTTCGAGGAACCATACTCCGACAGAAAGACGCCGCCGAGCACCCCCACCGGCACGCCGATCAGCGCCGCCAGCCCCAGCAACACAAAACTGCCCACGATGGCGTTGGCCATGCCGCCGCCGGCTTCTCCGACCGGCCTGGGCAATTTCGTGAAGAAATCCCAGTTGACCGCGCCGACCCCGGATTTGGCGAGGTGATAGAACACCAGCACCAGCGGGGCGATGGCCAGCAGGGCGCACCCGAGCGTCAGCGTCTGCATCAAGGCATTCTTGGCTTTACGCCAGCGATGGTTCGTTGCGTTCATCTTGGACATCCGCGAATTTCGCGAATCCACGCGAATTCAAATCGCGCAGGATCGATTTGCGGGAATTCGCGCCATTCGTGGATGGATCATTCTGTTCCATTTTAATTCTGCGGCTTCATACCCGGACCGCCGAAGGTTTTCAACAGGAGTTGAGCCGCCACGTTCACCAGGATGGTCACGCCGAGCAGCACCAGGCCGATCTCAAAGAGGGCGTTCAGGTAAATGTCCGTGGTGGCTTCAGTGAATTCATTGGCGATCACGCTGGCCAGCGTGTACCCGGGCGCAAACAGCGACGCGGCGATCTCCGGCCGGTTTCCGATAACCATTGTCACGGCCATGGTTTCGCCCAGCGCGCGGCCCAGGCCGAGAATCACGGCGCCAAACAACCCCTTCTTGGCGTAGCCCAGGACGGCGATGCGCGTGACTTCCCAGCGCGTGGCGCCGAGCGCGTAGGCGGCCTCGCGTTGCAGCCCCGGCACCGAACGCAGAATCTCGCGTGAAACCGACGTGATGATGGGCACAATCATGATGGCGATGATGATGCCGCCGGCGAGAATGCTGACGCCGTAGATCGGTCCGCGAAACAGCGGCAGAAAGCCCAGCGCCGTTCTCAGCGCGGGAAAAACATGCTCCCGCAGGCACGGGACCATGACGAATATTCCCCAGAGCCCAAGAATCACGCTGGGCACCGCGGCCAGCAGTTCAATAAACAGGGACAGGGACGTCCGCAGCCACTGCGGAGCGAGCTCGGTCAGATAGATCGCCGTGGCGATGCTGAGCGGGACGGCAATGATCAGCGCAATCGCGGACGAGACCAGCGTGCCGAAAATAAACGGCAAGGCGCCGAACTGCTCGTTGACCGGGTCCCAGTCGGAAGTGGCCAGGAACCGCCAGCCGAACCTGGCCAGCGCGATATGCGAACCTTTTGCCAGCTCGCAACCGATGAGCGCGATGAGGGCGAAAATGGAAAACGCCATCAACAGCGTCAGCCACCGAAAGGCGCGGTCTCCCCATTTGCGTTGCGCGAGCTTCCCCGGCAACACCAGCGTTTCAACTTTGACAACGTTTTCCATCTTTGTCCGTCCGCCAATAAGAAGACGAAGAGCGAGTGGAACCGCGCTCTTCGTCCTGCTTGCGTCCCCCGAAGGCACCGCTGGTTTCCGCCAAGTCAGTACCGAATCGTCTTGATCCGCTCCCGCACGCGTTTTTCCACGTTGTCCGGCAAAGATGCGTAATCCAGCGACGGCGCCATGCCCTCGCCCTTGGTGAGCGCCCAATTCAGGAATTCCACGAGCTTTTTCCCTTTCCTGGCGTCCTTCTGCTGTTCATAGACCAGCAGCCAGGTCGCGCCGCAGATCGGATACGCCTTCTCGCCCGGCGGATTGACCATCGAGAAACGAAAGTCGTCGGGAATCTTCGCCGTCGCCAGCGCCTCGGTAACCGACTCCAGCGATGGGCTGATGAATTGTCCGGAGGAATTACTGACGTCGGCAAAAGGGAGCCTGTTCTGATGCGCGTAGATCAATTCCACATACCCGACAGAACCCGGAGTTTGTTTCACGAGTCCCGAGACGCCTTCATTGCCTTTGCCTCCCAGCCCGGTCGGCCATTTCACCGAAGTCCCGTTTCCCGGCCCGGCGGCCCACGCCTGACTGACGTTGCTGAGATAGTCCGTGAAGATGTAGCTCGTGCCGCTGCCATCGGAACGATGCACGACCACCAGATCGGCGTCCGGCAGGCTGACGCCGGGGTTCAGCTCGGCAATGCGTTGGTCGTTCCATTTGGTGATTTTTCCAAGAAAGATTTCGGCTATGCCCGGGCCGTCGAGCTTGAGCTTGGGATTGCCCGGCAGATTGTAAGTGACAACGACCGCGCCCGCCACCGTCGGGATGTGGAGCAGTTTGCGCGGTGCCTTCGCCAGGTTCTCATTACTCATCGGGCCATCGGACGCGCCGAAATCGACCGTCTGCTCCAGAATCTGTTTCTGGCCGCCACCGGAGCCGATGGATTGATAGTTGAAGCGGACGGAGGGATCGACTTTCACATATTCATCGAACCACTTCGAGTAGATCGGGTACGGGAAGGTTGCGCCCGCCCCGTTGATGAGCATCTGGGCGTTTGCCGTCTCCTGGATGGAGGGGGAACAACCGATGGCCAACGCACCCATGCCCGCAGCAAGAATCTTGACAAGGATTGTTTTCATTGTTGGGTCTTTGCGTTCGACAACGCAACCTAGAAGCCGGCGGTTACGGTCGCGAGACGAGCGTGTTACGATCCGGTGACAAAGCCTGGACGGTGCCGGACCCCCGCGCGCGGCGGCGCCGGATCAGGAAGTGCCGCGGACGAGGGCAGAAACCATTGTGCTGGGGCAGCGCGCGCGGAACTGCACAAGGCAGCTACTCCCTCTATGCGCCGGACGGCCGCTTGTTGCAGCGGGTGCGCAACGGCACTGGAATGAACGATGCCGATCCGACCTCGGTCGCCTTATCCCCGGGCGATTATCGGGTTGAAGCGGAGTCGGAGGATGACTATGACGTCACCTCCACGGTGACGGTTCCCGTGTGTGTCGCGCCTGGAAGAACGACCACCGTCCACCTGGATGGCAACTGGAATCCTCCCGCTTCCGCGAACGCAAACCAGTTAGTCCGGCTGCCCAACGGGTGCTTTGTAGGCTGGCATTGCCCGGGGGCGGAGGAGAACAAATACGCATACGAACCCGGCAAGTGAGTGATCCCGGACGATTCCCGGGGTTCACCAAAGGCTCCCATTAAGCGACAACCCGGACGGGGAAACAAGCCCGTCCGGGCTGAGGGATTCTTCAGCTCCGAAGGCCGGCTGCCCGGCTGCGGCGTCAAGTGGCCAGGCCGGGGCCGCCGGGCACGACTTCCAGAGTGCCCCCACTCACCTCGATGGTTCCCTGCAGAATAAGCAGATTGCCATTGCGATCACCGGTGCCCGACGCACTGATGGTCAGGTCGCTCAGTTGATTTCTGGTGGTTTCCACTGCGTAGCCGGCGGCGTCAAAGTGCAGATTGAGCGCTGCATATCCGTTGCTGTCCTGCAGAATGAGCTCCTGAATGCTGTAAACGGTGGTGGATGATCTGCCGGACCGGTTGTTCACCACCGAGCTTTGAACCGAACCGCCCTGCTGTTGCGCGACAAAGAAGCCGGTCACATCGACCGTGTTCATGCCGTCGCGGACCTGGTACGAGGGAGAACCTCCGGCCAAAGGGGTCACGACGACCAGCCGGCTCGCGCTGGAGAAGGTGTTTGCGGTTGCGGCGCCAAGCGCCGTGATAACACCTCGGGTATCCACCACCGCAAAGTTGGCGGCCGTGGTTGTAACGATTGCGTTGCTGAAGCTCCCGCCCTGGCTGACGCCCCAGAGCTGGATCCTCAGGTTCTGAACCAGATTTGTTTGGTCCGCGTAAGTCTGTATGGGCCCCAGACTGAAAAAGATGGCTACTATCGCCAGTTTTAATGCTTTCATGGAACTACTACCTTTCTGTTTTGACTAACTCACTCCGGCATTTAAGCGCTGCTTAAGTTGCCTGACATTTCATCGGGCATCGGCTGTGCCAGCGACGATCCAAGGCCAGTGCATTCTTGATTGTGATTCAACTCTGACACGCGGCAAACGCGAGCGCCGGAATTCAAGGCCGCGCGGGGCTGCAAAAACCAGCCAGCGAGCCGGCTGGTTCTTCCCGGCCGGCAAAGCAAACGATAAAGACAGCGACCGGAAAATTTCCTTTCACATGCGAAAACTCCGGCTCGCTGGCAAAGCCATTTCATTCTCGGCGGCGTGGCAAAAACGCGAATCGATCTGAGAAGCGCTCTCAACACTCTCAGTTTTAAGGGTGGCTCAATTCCAACCAGCCGTGTCCAAAGGCGGCGGACAAGGATTTTCGGTAACGCGAACGGGAGCATTTTTTCCGTGCGCTTTTCATCGGGTCAGGTAGAACTACGGCGCTATGTTTTCGCTCCAAAGACTGCTTGGCAAAGAGGACATGTTTTTTGGACTGCTGGAGGCCAGCGCGCAGGAGGCGCACACGAGCGTTCAGGCCCTGGTGAAGCTCAGCAAGGCGCTCGATAAACCCGTTGAACTCGATGAGTTCTCCCGGTCGCGCCGCAAGGACAAGGAAATCACCTCCACCATCCGCAATGCGGTCTACACCACCTTCGTCACCGCCCTCGAACGCGAAGACATCGAAGCGCTCTGCAACGCCCTTTATCGCATCCCCAAGACCGTGGAGAAATTTAGCGAGCGGATCCTGCTCTCGCCGCAACTGGTCCGCGGGGTGGATTTTTCGGGTCAGATCGGCCTGCTCGATCAGGCCACGGATTGCGTGCTCCAAATGGTGAAAAGTCTGCGCAAGGGCGTGAACCTCGAGGAAATCAAAATGCTCAATGACCGGCTCCAGCAGGTCGAGGGCGAGGCGGACAAAGCCATGACGAAACTTTATCGCGACCTCTTCAGCGGCAAATCCGAGCCGCTTCAAGTCATCCTGCTGAAAGACCTTTACGAACTGCTGGAAAAAATCATTGACCGCTGCCGCGACGCGGGCAACGTCATTTCGCAAATTGTGCTGAAGAATTCCTGACGCGCCATGATTCTGGTCTTCACCGTGATCCTGGTGGCGTTGACGTTCGAGTACATCAATGGCTTTCACGACACCGCCAATTCCATTGCCACGATTGTTTCGACGAAAGTGTTGACGCCACGACAGGCCGTGGTTTTGGCGGCGGTTACCAACCTCCTCGGCGCCATGTGGGGCACGGCCGTCGCCAGAACCATTTCCTCCGGCCTGGTGGACGCAAAGCTGGTGTCCATGACCTCCGACATCCTCATCTGCACGCTCCTGGGAGCAATTGCATGGAACTTGATCACATGGTGGTTCGGGTTGCCCTCCAGTTCGAGCCATGCTCTCATCGGCGGCTTGTGCGGGGCGGCGCTGGCGGCGTCGCATAACAACTGGCAGGCCATCGTCTGGTCGCAGCCGAACCCTCAACACTGGTGGCTGGGCAAAGGGTTGCTGTGGAAAGTGATTGTCCCCATGGTCGCATCGCCTGTGGCCGGCTTCATCCTCGGTTTCTGCATCATGGCACTCCTCTATGTGGCGCTGCGCAACCGGCGACCCCAACGAGTGAACCGCTTTTTCGGCATTGCGCAAATGTTCAGCGCCGGTTCCATGGGGCTGATGCACGGGACCAATGACGCTCAAAAAACCATGGGCATCCTCGCGCTGACGCTCATGGGCGCCACGGTGGCGGGGCATTTCAAAAGCCTGCCTCCGTGGCTTTCGTTTCTCCGCACTCCGCCGCCCGCGCGCGGCAGGGAATTGGAAATTGCGCTTTGGATCAAAGTCGTGTGCGCGATGACGATGGCGGCGGGCACCGCCATCGGCGGCTGGCGCATCATCAAAACGCTCGGTCACAAGATGGTAAAGCTGCACCCGATCAATGGCTTTGCCGCCGAAACCAGTTCGGCCAGCGTTATCGCCCTGGCCACGTGGTTCGGAATCCCGGTTTCGACCACTCACAATATTTCCGCTGCCATCATGGGCGTCGGTTCGGCCAGGCGTTTCACCGCGATTAAATGGGCCGTCGTCGAGCGCATAGTCTGGGCTTGGATTCTCACCATCCCGGTAAGCGGCGGGTTCGCCTACTGCCTGGTTCGATTGCTTGAGATCTTCCGCTGGAAAGTTTAGTCGCCCTTATTGCTAGAATGGCGCTTTGGCACTAGCTTTAACAAATGGTCAACCTGACGGAAAGCCAGCCGCCCCCTGTGGACCGTTTCCCCGTGTCCCAGCCCCTGCCGCGCGCTCTGGCGGGACCGTTGGCGCGCGAGATTCTCGCGCTCAAGCGCAAGCTGGATGCCGTCATTCTCGCGCACAATTACCAGGTGCCCGAAATCCAGGACCTGGCCGATTTCGTCGGTGATTCCCTGGGCCTTTCGCAACAGGCGGCACGAACCAACGCCGACGTAATTGTGTTTTGTGGCGTCCATTTCATGGCCGAGACGGCGAAGATTTTGAACCCGGACAAAATTGTGGTTCTGCCGGACAAAGAGGCCGGCTGTTCGCTCGAGGAAAGCTGCCCGGCGGACAAACTCGCCGCGTTCCAGAAGACCCATCCAAACTTCTGGACCGTCGCTTACATCAATTGCAGCGCGGCGGTGAAGGCCCTCAGCGACGTCATTTGCACCAGCGGGAATGCGGAGAAAATCGTTCGCGCGGCGCCTGCGGACAAGGATTTGCTCTTCGTCCCGGACGAGAATCTCGGCCAGTGGGTGATGGAACAAACGGGCCGGCCCATGACGTTGTGGCGGGGCAATTGTTATGCCCACGTCGAATTTCGCCGCGACAGCTTGCTAAAGCTGCGCGCAAAGTTTCCGCAAGCCAAGGTTGTCGTGCACCCGGAAAGCCTGCGTGAGGTGCGCGACCTGGCCGACGCCGTCTGCTCCACCGAGAAGATGGTCGCCTACTGCAAGACCAGCCCCGCGAAGCAGTTCGTGATTGTGACCGAGTCGGGCATCATTCACCGGATGCAGAAGGAATGTCCCGGCAAGGAATTCATGTGCGCGCCGGTGTTTGACGTGCTGCGGCTGCCCACGGACAACTGCCGTTGCAGCGAGTGCAAATACATGAAGATGAACACGCTGGAGAAGCTGCGCGACTGTATGAAACACCTCGCCCCGCGCATTGAGTTGACGCAGGATATCTTGAAGCGCGCCCGTCTGCCGATCGAGCGGATGCTGGAAATCTCAGCCAGATAGGGCGCGCAGTCCCCTGCGCGCCGCGGGGTGATTGCGGCACTGCAGTGCGGACGATTCGCTGATTCGACGGCGGTCGGAGGCCTGCCCCAGACCTCACTCAATCAGCCGGGCGTCGCGTCGTTTGTCACCGTAACGTCACGCTGCCGACATTTGTTGGCCACGGTTTTGGCCCAAGGTGTGGCTGGCAGACGGATGTTGTTCAAAGGAGGCGTACGCCGCCAACACGGCTGACTCAAACAGCAGCGCCCGGACACCAGGGCGCTGCCTCTTCGTCTGGAGAACATCGAATCTCCAACTCCCAGCTTCCAGTGGAACCAGTGCGGTGGATCGCTTCGGTGTTCGATGTTGTCTGGGACGTCAACCGCAGGCGCCGCCAGGCAAGCGCTTTCAACGCAAGGCCGAAATCCACAAACGCGCATCGGCAGTCCCGTGTCGTCCACTGGAATCACCGGCTACGGCACTCTTGATGAACTCGTGGATTTCCGGCACCTGAGCCTTGAGCTGGCCGGGCGAAAGATTCTCAAACAGCACTCTGCCGTCCTTCGTGGCCACGCTATACACAGGGCCGCGCGGTCCGGACTTGATGGTGATGACGCGATCCCGTTTTTCGAGGTAGCCGACAATGATGTAAATCCTGCCTACTTGTCGAACAAGGCTTCGCGCATCCCGGGCATCGGGCACTTGTGCCTCCTGTCCCAGTAGCGAAAACCGCCGCTCCACTCCCACAGTCCCCACCCCAGCTTCTGTTCGTCCAACGCCCGGCGAAAGGCCGCATGGAACCGGGCGCGAGACGCCGGATCGGCCGTGGTGTAGCAGCCGAATTCGCCCACTTGCACCGGACGGTCATAATAATCCGACCAAGCCCGCGCCAGCTTCAGCCTGCCTTCAAACGCCAGCGGGCTGCAGGGGTTCTTCTCCGTCGGACGCTTGTTGTAATGCTGAATCCATTTGACGACCCAGCGGTTCAGCTTGAGTGACGGGGCCGGGATGAGCGGCGTGGCAGGAGGCCCCGGAAACTGGATCCCGGTCACCTGCACGTCAGGACCGCTCCACGATGCGCCCTGATGCGTGAAGTAGTACGGTTCGTAAATATGCACGGCGACGATCACGTTGTCGTCGGGCGGCAGCACCAGGTTCTTCAGCTCCTCTGTTTTCGCCCAGTCGCCTGGTTCGACAAAAATCGTGCGATGCGGATTGGTTTTGCGGACCTCGGCAATTCCGCGCGCGTAGATGGGGTTCATCAACTGGGTGGTCAGCGCGTCGTGCGGTTCGTTGAACAGATCAAACGCCAGTGTTTGCGGAGCGTCTGCATAATGCGCGGCGACCTGACGCCAGATCGCCAGAAACTTGTCCGTTTGCCCCGCCGGATCATCCACCAAAGCCTCAAAATCGTGAATGTCAATAATGACCGACAAGCTGTTCGCCGAGGCGTTGCTGACGACAGAATCCACCCGGTCGAAGATATTCGAAAAGAGAACGTAATCGGGCGCCGGCCCGGTGTAGTAATGCCAGGCAACCGGCACGCGCACATGATCGAACCCTTCCGCGCGGATGGTGGCGAAATCCGCCGCCGAATACTCGACCTCGCTCTCGCCCGGCGGCGGTTCGAGGTATCCGCCCAGGTTGACGCCGTGCATAAACAGTTTTGCCGCCTGGCACGCCGGTGAATTGCGGCTCGTCAGCGGCTTCATCTCGGGCGGATTGGAAGGCGTAAACGAGGGTTTGGTGGCGCAACCGTTCTGAAGCAGAAGACCCAGTGCGGAAACAACCGATACAACTACTGCAAACTTCATCGGGAAGAGGTTCTGAAGTCAACACGCGGACGGTCAAGACTTTTTTCTGCGTCGCCGAATGCGAAAATTATCCCTTGCGCGTGAGGGTGTGACTTCTTATATTGCGCGCTCTTTTTACGAAAGTGGATTTATGCGACGTCCCAAAGGCATCAAGACGAAGAAATCCGTGGCCAAGCGCTTCAAAATCACGGTTGGCGGCAAAGTCCTGCGTCCGCGCGCCGGCAGACGCCATCTGGCGGAAACAAAAATCCCCAAACGCCGTCGCGCCCTCCGCGGTACGGTGACCGTGCATAAGACCGACGCCTATCGCATCCAGCAAAGCCTGCCGTTCAGCCACTAATTCTCCCAACTCTCAACTTTCTGACCCGTTATGCGCGTTACCAATGCTCCCGCCTCCCGAAAACGCCGCACCCGGATGCTTCGGGCCGCCAAAGGGTTCCGGATGCGTCGCTCGAAACTCTACCGTTACGCGTCCGACGCGGTTGACCATGGCCGCCAATATGCTTATCGCGACCGCCGCCGCAAGAAGCGCACGTTCCGTTATCTCTGGCAGGTCCGCATCAACGCCGCCGCCCGCGCCGCGGGCATGACCTACAGCCGGTTCATGGAAGGGCTGAAGGCGGCACAATGCGCGCTCGACCGCAAGATTCTGGCGGACATTGCCGCAGCCGACACGGCGGCCTTTGGCGAACTGGTGAAAGTCGCCGGGAACGCCCTCAAAGCCAAAGGCGCGAAGGCCTAGCAGCGGGTCGGACTTTCTTCCTGCCGGTTCTCTTCGTGCCTGGAGTTGAAAGGCGCGGGTTTCTCAAGCAACTTGGGCAAGCGTCGCAGACGCGGATGAAACGAAGACCCATCACGAACCCGCAACTTTGAACGTTCGGCGGGTTATTAAGAGAGTCTAGCTGATATGGCGCAGTTCTCGTATAAAGCGCGGCGTCGATCCGGGGAAGTCGTGGAAGGCATTCTGGACGTGGCCGATCGCCCGGCTGCACTGACGCAGATCGAGCGGCTCGGGCTCTTTGCCATCAGTGTGGATGCGGCCAAGGCGACCGCCGCCGCGCTGGCGACACCGGAGCGCGGAGCGGGCGTAAAAATCAATCTTGCGTCGCTGCTTCCGCCCACCCTGCGCCAGCACCTCGTCCGGCAGCGAAAACCCAAACTTCAGGAACTGGCCACCTTCACGCAGCAATTGGCTAACCTGTTGCAGTCCGGGATGCCGTTGACGGTGGCCTTGCAGAGCATGACCCACCTTGAATCCAAAGGGATTTCCTCTCAAGTGAGCCAGCAGCTTCGCCAGGAAGTCATGGAAGGCCGCAGCCTTTCGGACGCCATGGCGGAGCAACCGCTGATCTTTTCGGATCTCTACGTCAACATGGTGCGCGCCGGGGAATCGAGCGGCGCGCTGGTGGACGTGTTGCGTCGCATGGCTGCCCACTTTCAGCAGTTCGCCGAGGTGCAGGGCAAACTGGTGAGCGCCATGATTTATCCGATCATGGTCTGCTGCGTGGGCATGGGGCTGGTCCTCTTCTTCATTTATTTCATGCTGCCGCACTTTGTGGAAATGTTCAACGGGTTCAACGTCGAGTTGCCGTTGCCGACGCGCATTCTCATCCGCGTCAGCTATGTCTTTACGCATTTCTGGTGGCTGGTGCTGCTGGTTCTGGTGGCCATCGCCATCGTCTTCAATCGCTTCCAGGCCGCCGAAGGCGGACGGCGAAAGCTGGATGAATTGAAAATGAACCTGCCGGTGATTGGAAAAGTAGTGAGGGTGAATCTGTTTGCCCAGTTTACGCGCACACTTTCGACCCTCCTCCAGAACGGAGTGCCGGTGCTTACGGCCTTGAAGATCTCCGAACAGGTGATGCCCAACCGCCTGCTCCGGGAGGCGATCGCCAAGACCCGTGAAGCCGTGACCGACGGCAAAACCATCGCGCAGCCTTTGGCGCAAAGCAAACTGTTCCCCCAATTGATGGTGGATCTGGTAAAAATTGGGGAAGACACCGGAGACGTGCCGGGAGCGCTGGCCAACCTGGCCGAGACGTATGAAGGTGAGCTGCAGATTTCGCTGCGGATCATGATGAACCTGATTGAGCCTGTGTTGATCATTGTCATGGCCCTGGGCGTCGGATTCCTGCTGTTGAGCGTTCTGCTCCCCATGTTCAGGCTGATTGCCAGCATCAACGCCGCTCGATGAGCACCCCGTGTGACAGGTCCGCCCGGCAAACGGGCAGCGGCTTTCCTCAAAACGCCGCCAATGTCCCCGGCGGTTTAACAACCGCCGCAACGCGCCGCTCCATTGTCGCGCCGCCGCTTTCGAACGGCGTCAAGGCTCCTTCCGGACGACTGGGATTCACCCTCATGGAAATCATGGTCGTAGTCGGGATCATCGGCCTGATCATGGCCATGGGCGTGCCCACCCTCTATCACATGCTGCACCGGGAAGGCTTCGGCAAGACGGTCACAGACGTGATGGAACTGTGCAGCGCGGCTCGAGCCCAGGCGATTCTGCAGGGAGTCACCACCGAGGTCGTCTTTCATCCCGGCGAACGGCAATGCGAGTTGGGCGCAGGAGTGGAAACCAGTGCCCGGCAGACCGGCGCGCCCAAGAATTCTCCGCACACGGTGGCGCTGGGAGACGACCTGAGCATCGAGATGCTGGACGTCAATCTGCTCGAGTACAAAAATGCGCCGATAGCCCGCGTGCACTTTTTCCCGAATGGCACCAGCGATGAGATGACCTTGATCATGCGGTCCGGCGTGGAGTGGCGCCGGATTTCGCTCGACATCACCACCGGGCTGGCGTCGCTGGACTCGGATCCCAGCCACTGGAGGTAAGCAAGTGAAAGTGCGAACGAAGTGCGAAGCGCGAAGCGCGAAAGCGCTCTGCGAGCGTGCCGTCCCGGCGGATTCGCCCTTCGAGATTCATGCTTCGAAATTCCCCCGGGCTTTCACCTTGATCGAGGTGATGATCGCCGGAGGCATCCTGTTCATGTGCCTGTTCGCGATCCTGGCGCTGGTGTCCTTTGGACTTCGCAACGCGCGCGCATTGCAGATGACGAAGACAGATCCACGGGGATCGATCGCCTCGGAACTGTTCTTCGAACTGTCACACACGAACACGCTGACTGAAGGTTCCGGCTCGGGCGAATTCGAGAATTACAGGTACGATTGGGAGTTGCGGCAGCTCGAAACCAATGGATTGTGCGAGGTGGATATCGTCATTGCACCGTCTTCCCGCGCGCCGTCGGGGGTTTCCACGTTGCAGATGGTCATGTATTTGCCGCAATTCCAGCAACGGCCCGGAGGTGGACCCGCGCGATGAAATCGAAGACATCCCCCAAGGAGAGAACGAACGCCATTCTCAAGGCGCCTCGCGCTGCTGTCCGCGGCGGGGACGCGTTGTGCGCGCCCACGGCGGCGCGCAGCGCCGCCCTGCCTGCTTCATGGGCAGGATTCACGATCATCGAGATCATGGTTGCCATTTTCATCTTCAGCCTCATTTTCGCGGCTATTTACTCCAGTTGGATCACGATCATGCGCGGTTCCAGAAGCGCTTTGGAAACGGCGGCGGCCGTGCAGCGCTCCAGAATTGCCGTGGCCACTTTGGAAGAAGCTTTGAGCTGCGCCCGGGCTTTCCCCTCGGCGATGCGGTATTACAGCTTCCTGGCCGAGAATGGGGATGACGCGTCGCTCAGCTTCGTGGCCAAACTCCCGCAATCGTTTCCTCGCAGCGGCAGATTTGGCTCCTACGACGTTCGCCGGCTCACCTTCTCCCTTGAGCCCGGACCAGACTCCGGGCGGGAACTGGTCTTGCGCCAGAATCCGCTGCTGATGGATCTGGATATTGACGAACAGGAGCATCCGGTTGTGCTCGCAAAAGACGTCAAGGATTTTGAGTTGGCCTTTTGGGATCTGCGTTCGGGCGATTGGATCGATGAATGGACGGACACCAACCAGCTTCCCGCGATGGTGATGTTCACGTTGCGGTGGGGCAGCAATCCCTCGCACCCGGGCCAGGCTCGAGAGGAGATCACGCGCGTCGTGGCCTTGCCGGTGACGGCCGTGCCGCCCGGCTCGCAGCCGCCAGCCCCAATTCGACCCGGGTCATGATAATCACCCTTCAACGCCCGCCGCGTGGCATTGCCTTGATGGTGGTCATGATCGCCATCTTCGTTCTGGCCGTCATGGCGGGAGCTTTTGCGTACTCGATGAAGGTGGAAACGAAACTGGCCATGAATGTCCAGAACGAAACCGCCGACATCTGGCTGGGCCGTTCCGGGGTGGAAGTGGCGCGCTGGACTCTGGCCCAGCAGATGAGTTGTCCCTACGTTTCTCTCAACCAGAAATGGGCGGGAGGCACCGGAGATGATTGCGACACGAACGGCCCTTTGGCGGATATTTCTCTGGACAATTTTCAACTCAATGGCCGGAGGATCGCCATCACCATCCGGGACCTCGAACGCAAATTCAACATAAACACCGCCGATCCAAGCGTGCTGCAACAGGCGCTGATCCATATGGGAGTGGATGCCAGCGAAATCCCTTCCATCACCGACGCCATTCTTGACTGGATCGATCCGAATGCAGACTCGAACGTCAAGCGCGTCAACGGAGCCAAGAGCGACTACTACCAAAGCTTGACTCCTCCGTACTACGCCAAGAACGGGCCGATCGACGATCTGTCCGAACTGTTGCTGGTGCGCGGCATCACTTCGGACATTTATTGGGGACCGGCTTCCCCAAATCATGCGCCCGCCGCCTTTCAACAGGTGGATCGCTTTGGCCGGCCAACCCAGGAGCCCAACTACCCCGTCGGATTGGTGGACCTGTTCACCCCTTTCTCATCGGGCCGGATCAATCTCAATACGGCTTCGGCCGACGTGCTGCAACTGATTCCTGGCGTTGATGAAAACATCGCGGAAATTATAGTTCAGCAACGAGAACAAGCCCCCTACCACACCGTCAATGAATTGCAGGTCCCCCCTCAAATCCTGCCGCAACTCCAGCGTTTGGGCGACGTCCGCAGTCAGACGTTCGAGGTGGAAGTCACCGTTGAGGGCGCGAACCGGAAGTTTTATGCCGTCCTGAAGCGGAACAACCCCCGTGACATCCAGGTGCTGAGCTTTTATTGGAAGGACCTGTGATGGTTTTTCGCCGGTTCATCGCCGTGGCTTGCGGAAAGGTTCGAGATTTCGGTGAAAAGACGCTCATTTCCGTGGGCAAAAAAAGAATCAAAAAAGACTTGCATCTGGCTGCGGCTGCGCGGTATCTTTACCGTGTTCTTTTCGGCTGGGCACAGCAAAACAACTGTTGACAGTCGTTACAATCCCGAGATAATCGGGGTGGTAAGCTAACTAAGCTCTGAGAGGCCGAGTTAAAGTAAGATTATTCGGCACTCGGGCTTTTTATCATCTGAACGGGAAAGAACCAGAGCGAACCGGCGTGATTGATTTTTGGGTGGAAACACCCGCTGCTCATTGAAAATTGAATTGTGCGATAAGTGAGAGCCCCTTCACAGTCAGCCACTTAGGTGGAAGGCGTGAAGAGTTTTAAAGCATTGCAAATGGTCCGGCGCACGCCGGACAGGAATCAGCTAACGTTTTTTAACGGAGAGTTTGATTCTGGCTCAGAACGAACGCTGGCGGCGTGGATAAGACATGCAAGTCGAACGCTGATTACGGGGTAGCAATATTCCGTGGTCGGAGTGGCGCAAGGGTGCGTAACACGTGGGTAATCTGCCATGAAGTCTGGCATAACTTGCTGAAAGGCGAGCTAATACCGGATGTGAAAATCGGAAGGTATCTTTTGATTTTTAAAGCTGGGGACCGTAAGGCCTGACGCTTCATGATGAGCCCGCGGCCTATCAGCTAGTTGGTGAGGTAACGGCTCACCAAGGCGAAGACGGGTAGCTGGTCTGAGAGGACGACCAGCCACACTGGAACTGAGACACGGTCCAGACACCTACGGGTGGCAGCAGTCGAGAATTTTTCACAATGGGCGAAAGCCTGATGGAGCGACGCCGCGTGGGGGATGAATGGCTTCGGCCCGTAAACCCCTGTCATTCGCGAACAATGCCTGCGGTCCAACACATCGCAGGTTGATAGTAGCGGAAGAGGAAGGGACGGCTAACTCTGTGCCAGCAGCCGCGGTAATACAGAGGTCCCAAGCGTTGTTCGGATTCACTGGGCGTAAAGGGTGCGTAGGTGGTCGGGTAAGTCTGATGTGAAATCTCGGAGCTCAACTCCGAAACGGCATTGGATACTATTCGGCTGGAGGGTTGGAGGGGGGACTGGAATTCTCGGTGTAGCAGTGAAATGCGTAGATATCGAGAGGAACACCAGTGGCGAAGGCGAGTCCCTGGACAACTCCTGACACTAAGGCACGAAAGCTAGGGGAGCAAACAGGATTAGATACCCTGGTAGTCCTAGCCGTAAACGGTGCACGTTTGCTGTAAAAGGAATCGACCCCTTTTGTGGCGAAGCCAACGCGTTAAACGTGCCGCCTGGGAAGTACGGTCGCAAGATTAAAACTCAAAGAAATTGACGGGGGCCTGCACAAGCGGTGGAGTATGTGGCTCAATTCGATGCAACGCGAAGAACCTTACCTGGCCTTGACATGTAGGTGGTAGAAGGATGAAAGTCTGACGATCCCGCAAGGGAAGCCTACACAGGTGCTGCATGGCTGTCGTCAGCTCGTGTCGTGAGATGTTGGGTTAAGTCCCGCAACGAGCGCAACCCCTGCGTCCTGTTGCCACCCGGTCGAGAGACTGGAGCACTCTGGACGGACTGCCTCGCTTCAACGAGGAGGAAGGTGGGGATGACGTCAAGTCAGTATGGCCCTTACGGCCAGGGCTGCACACGTACTACAATGCCCGGTACAAAGGGAAGCAAGACCGTCAGGTGGAGCAAATCCCCCAAAACCGGGCCCAGTTCAGATTGTCGTCTGCAACTCGACGGCATGAAGCTGGAATCGCTAGTAATGGCGCATCAGCTACGGCGCCGTGAATACGTTCCCAGGCCTTGTACACACCGCCCGTCACATCATGAAAGCCGTTTGTACCCGAAGTCGCCCCTCAAAAGGCGCCGAAGGTATGGATGGTGATTGGGATGAAGTCGTAACAAGGTAGCCGTAGGGGAACCTGCGGCTGGATCACCTCCTTTCTAAGGAGCAACCACGGGTCCAGTCCCGCTTCGGCGGGATCGGGCTTCCGAGGTCGACCGGCGAAATCGATTTCAAATCTGAAATTTGAAATTGCCGGAAGGTTCAAGCTTATCGCACAGTTCAGTTTTCCAATGAGCAGACACGCTCTTTGGCAAGTGGTAGAGAATCGAAGTCTTGAAATTGCCGATTGGCGATTGCCAATTGCCGATTGATCCATAAATCGAAAATCGGCAATCTGAAATCGGCAACTCCCCGTGTGGGGCTGTAGCTCAGTTGGTAGAGCGGTAGCTTTGCAAGCTATAGGTCAGGAGTTCGAGTCTCCTCAGCTCCACCAGCCTTTGATTTCAAATTTGAGATTTGAGATTTGAGATTGCGGCAAAGCCGCGTTGGGCGTGTAGCTCAGTTGGTTAGAGCATGCGCTTGATAAGCGCAGGGTCACTGGTTCAACTCCAGTCACGCCCACCATTCGGACATCTCGAATGGCGCCGCAACCCACTTGCGCGATTTTCGGAAAGGCCGAACGAAGAGTTTCATGGTTGAAATTCAACCTTCGAAATTTCCGGTGTTCTTTGACATCTACACATAGGTAATACTAGGGCAAATTACAGTTCGCTGAGTTTCCATCAGAACGATGGTTAACTTTGTGATCAAGCTACTAAGGGCTTATGGTGAATGCCTTGGTGCCAAGAGGCGATGAAGGACGTGGTAAGCTGCGATAAGCCACGGGGAGCTGTAACAGGCCGTGATCCGTGGATCTCCGAATGGGACAACCCAATCCCGGTAACTCGGGATTATCGACCGGATGAATTCATAGTCCGGCGAGGCTAAACGCGGTGAAGTGAAACATCTCAGTAACCGCAGGAAAAGAAAACGAAGCGATTCCGTCAGTAGTGGCGAGCGAAAGCGGAGCAGTCTAAACCGGGAGGACTTGTCTTCCCGGGGTTGAGGGACCTCAATGTGAGAGAGCGAGAGTTAGCAGAATCTTCTGGAAAGCTGGGCCATAGACCGTGACAGCCGGGTATGTGAAAACTCAAACTCCTCTAGGGGTATCCCAAGTAGCACGGTGCACGTGAAACTCTGTGCGAATCCGTCCGGACCACCGGATAAGACTAAATACTCCTTGGCAACCGATAGTGAACTAGTACCGCGAGGGAAAGGTGAAAAGAACCCCTGCTAGGGGAGTGAAATAGTACCTGAAACCATATGCCTACAATGTGTAGGAGCCGGCTCCATTTGGCCTCTGGCCAAATGGAGCAGTTCGAGAGTTCGAGAGTTTGAGAATTAAAGAATTGATGAGTTCAAGAGTAACTCCTCAACTCATAAACTGCCCATTTGAACGGAGTTCAAATGGAGCCGGTGACTGCTTGCCTTTTGCATAATGAGTCTGCGAGTTATTGTCCGTGGCCAGCCTAAGCTGTTCTGCAGCGGAGGCGAAGGGAAACCGAGTGCCAACAGCGCGACCAAGTCGCGGGCAATAGACCCGAAGCGGAGGTGATCTACTCTTGAGCAGGTTGAAGCTGAGGTAACACTCAGTGAAGGACCGAACTCGTGGATGTTGAAAAATCCTGAGATGACTTGAGAGTAGGAGCGAAAGACTAATCAAACCCCGTGATAGCTGGTTCTCTCCGAAATCGCTTGAGGGCGAGTGTT